>OCPW01000600.1_pt1 | contig 25151 bp, 38 predicted proteins | sample 1538761 | NCBI WGS metagenome assembly OCPW01 (sample SAMN04571724, study PRJEB22368) | human gut metagenome | biome: human gut; material: stool | host: Homo sapiens | place: Luxembourg | collected 2012-09-20
GGCCGCACCGTAAAGCGACCCCGCCCCACTACCCCGGCAGCCGCCGGGAGATCATCCCGAACACCAACCACAACACGAAAAGGAGCAAGTACCATGACGAACGAACAGATCATTTTGAACGAAGCCGCGAAGCTCGACCCCGCCACCCTGCACGCCATCGCAGCGGCGCACCACACCCCGGAACAGATCGCCGCCATCGCTGCCAAGGCCACCACCACCGACGACGACGGCAACGAGAAGCCCGCCAGCGTCGCCGACGTGGAAGCCGTTCTAGCTGCCGATGAACTGCACACCATCGCCAAGTGGAACAGCTTGAACAAGCGCATCCGCACCGGGGAAAAGAGCCTCATTACCTGCTATCTGTGGAAGTACACCACGAAGCCCAGCAAGGAACAGCGGGAAGCCGCCGAAGCTGAGGGCAAGGAAGCCGCCCCCGCCCCGCACTTCTACCCCACGAAATCCTACCTGTTCAGCTGCCTGCAGGTTGAGGATGCCAAGGCCGCACCCGCTGCCCGCTTTGGCTCCGTCGCTGAGATCATGGCCTATAACAAGAAGCTGGCCGCAGAGCGCAAGGCCGCAAAGATCGACCTTGACAAGCTCTATACCCTCTACACGGCAGAGTACAGCCGCCTTTACAACAGCGACGACCCCGACGACGAAAAGGCAGAGCAGAACGCCGCCAAGGTCTTCGACGACAAGAGCCAGAACGACCCCGTTTTCCATGCCCTGGTTGATCGGATGATCCAGAAAATGGATGACTTTATCAGCAGTGACCGGGAAGCCGCCGCCTTTGTGCTGGCACTGGACAAGCTGAACGCCCCGGAACAGCCCGCACCCGCCCCCGTCATCGTTGAGGAACGCCACGAACTGCCGGAACTGGTCCACGTCGATCCGCTGCCCAAGAAGCCCGCCAAGCGCACCACCACGAAGCCCAAAAGCAACACCGCCGCCCTCAAGCAGACGGAACGCAAGGCAAAGGCTGCTTTCCTGGCCGTGCCCGAAACGGACCGCAAGGCGCAGGCCGAAGCCCTCAGCGCATGGCGCAAGGCACGAAAAGACGTTGCGGAAGCTGAGAATGCCCCCGCCGCTGTGCAGCAGCTTGATTTTGCAAGCATTGCCGCCGGTCTGCTTGCATGACACGAAACCGCCCCGGATACTTTGGCAGGGCTGCACCGATAAAAGCAACCCCGCCCCACTTCCCACCGGCAGCCCGCCGGGGGCATATCACGAAACGAAAAGGAGAACATACCATGAAATTTAACAACATCTTCGAGCAGATCAACGTGGAACTCCCCGCACAGTGGAAAATCCAGACCCTGCGCCGTGAGATTCAGCACAGCCCCGGCAAGGCTGCGGAACTTCAACCGCAGATCGACGCCGCCCGGATCACCCTTATCTGTGCCCGCCGCGGCTACTTCTACACCGCCTGACCCTCTGCCGGACGCTCTAGCAGGGCTGCACCGACCAAAGCAGCCCCGCCCCATCGCCCCGCCGGGGCTATCACGAAACACGAAAAGAGGTTCACACCATGACAACGCCAAACGATGCCCTGGACTTCTACCCCACGCCGGACAATCTGGCATGGGAGATGGTCCACAGCCTAGAAACCGAAATCCACGGCTTCCGCCGCTTCCCCAGCCCCGTGCTGGAACCGTCCGCCGGTGATGGGGCACTTGCCCGCCAGATTCACACCACGAGCGGCATTTACCACGATCCCAAAACGGGAAAGGTCCGCCGGGAGTATCTGGACAGGCTGGAAAAGGTTGATCTTGACTGCATCGAGCTTTCCAGTGATCTCCGGGCGAAGCTCAAGAAAGACGATTTCCGCGTGGTGCATGACGATTTTCTCACGTTCCGCCCCTGCAAGAAGTATGCGGCAATCGTGATGAACCCGCCTTTTTCCGCCGGGGCTGCCCACCTGCTCAAAGCCTTGGACGTGATGAAGGACGGCGGCAAAATCCGCTGTCTGCTCAACGCGGAGACGATCCGCAACCCCTGCACCAACGAACGAAAAGAGCTTGCGGCACAGCTGGAAAAGCTCAACGCCACAGTGAAGTACATCCCGGACGCTTTCAAAAACGCCCGCCGTGCCGCCCGGGTCGAGGTTGCGCTTGTGTCGGTGGACATCCCCGAGCGGGAGCCAGTAAGCAAAATCCGCCTGGAATTGCAGCACGAAACCACGGAACGCCTAAAGACCGATCCCGAACTTGCCGCGCTGGTATCTGCGGACCCCATCACGGCAGCCATTGAGCGGTACAACGCCGCAGCTGAGGGCATCCGCCGAATCTTCGAGGAATACAACGGGATCAAATCCCTGTTTTCCTCTGCCACGGCAGACGACAATGAAAGCGAAGTGCTTGCATTCAACCGGGACTATAACCAGGCGATCCGCCGCCTGCGCGCCCTGTACTGGGAAAAGCTGTTTGATCTGCCGCAAATCCGGGACAACCTCACCAACGATATGCAGAACGAATACCGTTCACGAATCGCCGAGCTTTCCGACTACGATTTCAGCACTTATAACATCTTGACCGTTCGGGAAGAAATGTCCGCCAACATCGTGCAGGGCATCGAAGATGAAATAATCGGGCTGTTCGACAACTGGACAAACCTTCACTACTGCTCCGAGTATTCAAAGAACATCCACTATTACAACGGCTGGTGTACTAATTCGGCTTACAAGATCGGCAAAAAGGTCATTTTCCGCTGCTGTGCCTTTAGTGACTGGTCCGGCAGGTTTGAACCGTCGTGGCGCGTGGAAAGCGCACTTTCTCAGATCGAGCGGGTGCTGCACTACCTGGACACCAACGGCCAGAAGTACAACGGCGACGAACTCCGGGCAGCCCTGAAAGCCGCAGAGCAGGCCGGGCAGAGCCAGAAGATCCAGCTTCACTACTTCACCGCCACGTTTTACAAAAAGGGCACCTGCCACATCGAGTTCACAAACGAGGACGTTTTGAAGTCCTTCAACCTCTACGCCAGCCAGAAAAAGGGTTGGCTGCCCCCGTCCTACGGCAAAAAGAGCTATCACGATATGCCCGCCGCTGATCGGAAGGTGGTGGACAGCTTCGAGGGCGAGGAAAGCTACACCGACACCCTCACCCGGCACCTGATCCCCACGAAATCCACTTTCTTACAGCTGAACGCATAACGAAAACGGACACTCTGGCAGGGCAAGCACCGTAAAGCAGCCCCGCCCCATCTGCCCCGGCATCCCGCCGGGAGTATCACGAAATCCAACCTCACGAAATACGAAAAGGAGCTGTCACGAAATGAAACTGAAAGAGACCCGCATTCTGGACGCTGAGGGCGCACGTTACGCCTGCATTGCCAACGGCTACTGCACCTGCTGCGACTGCGAGGAATACGACCGCATCTTGAACGATGCAGTCGAGAGCAGCCGCAAGCCGGGCGGCATCACGGTGGACGATCTGGCCCGCATCGCCGAGGCCATCAAAGCCCACAGCGAAACGGATGACGATGTGCCCGCCATTGCCTTTGCGCTGTCCCGGCGCACTGTCTCCCACTTCACCGAAGCCTGAGCCGCCGCCCAGCACGAAACACGAAAGGAAGGATTCGAGTATGAAAACCTATACCCGCCACAGCATTGCAGGATGGGACGTTTACACGGACGATGAAACCGGGCGCGTCCACCATCTCGTTGACCCAGATTCCAACGACCCGCGCACCCTGTATCCCTACATTCCCGCCGCCGGGGGTGGATGGGATAACGCCTGCGGCAGTCTGACGCTCTCCGCCCTGCGCGGCCGCATGGCACGAAACACCATCCGCTTTGCCTGATTTCTGCGCCCCGGCCACCCGCCGGGGATTTTGTTGGATTCCACACGAAATCTTTCTTGCGTTTTATTGCTTTTCTTTGCGTTTTGCCCTATCATGGTTGTAACGAAATCCAGTAACAAAAACCGACAAGGAGGTATTCTCATGTATACGATTCCTGCATTTGGCCCTTGGCCTGAACAGAACGCCGGGCCCGACGAAGAAAAGCGGCTGACCAGTGCCCAGCAGAGCAAGACCAGCCCCACCAGCATTGACCGGGAACACGAAACCGGGGTTTTCTATGGCTCCGGCAAGCTGCCCTATCAGACCAGCCTTGCCGCCTGCACCTGCAACGATTTTGTGAAACGGAAAAAGCCCTGCAAGCATATCTATCGCCTTGCTATGGAGCTTGGGATCATCCCTCTGGACTATAATACGGGCAGGAGCAGCGGCGAACGGAACGAAGCACAGATCAGCTTTGAGGACAGCATTGCCCTTGTGGAGCAGCTTTCCGAGGCTGCACAAAAGCACGTCGAGAATATGCTTTACTACACCAGCGAGCGGGTAGACGACCGCCAGCGGGCTGTTACCTGCTATGATCTCGATCTCGCCGATGAACTGCGCACGTCGCCCCTGCTGCACGAAAATCCTTACCCCCTGGCCGAACAGCTTTCTAAGCTCTCGAAACCAGCTTTGGTAATGATCTTGGATGCCATCCACCGCGATGACAAGCCCCGCCGCAACGCCGCAAAAGACAAAATTGCGGCATGGATCGCTGAAAACGTGCCCATGCTGGCAAACGAACTGCCGCCGTGTGCGTCCTTCTCCTTCGTGGAGGTGTTCGACAAAGCACAGCGGGACGTTTACAAGTATCTGCGGCGCAAATATGACACGGAAACGGACTGGTACACCGGGTTTGAATATCCCGCCGGGGCAGGTCTCCCCAACGAAAACGAACTTGTGTTTTACTTCCCGGAAGATCGTGTGACTGCCGCCCTCACGAAATACGGCTGTAACCGCTGCCTGCATGGGTACATCCCCACGAAATCGAATCACTGATTTTGTACACGAAATTCACTTTTTTGTGATTGAATTGAACTTTTTCGTTATCAAAACTTCAACTCATTCGCGAAAACCGCACGAAATGGAGCATTTTCATGGATGAAACTGAATTTTTCGCCCCGTGGCGGCTGGTTGCCGCCTTTGCAGACGGCTCCCGCCTGACCTTCGACGGATTGACCGAAGAACAGGCCAAAGATGCAATGGAGGCCGCCCAGGAGGAACACGGCGATATTGGCTACTGGAACCGGGTCACGGATCAGAACTACGAGGACGGCAGATACTACAAACTGATTCCCGAGCCGCCCGCCGTGCATATTGTGGACTTCACCGGGTACGATGGGCCGCTTGACGAAAACGGTTTCCCCGTCGGGCTGCCGGATGAGATCGCCCGGTATGCCAAGGAGCAGGGAGCCGCCCCCGATGCTCCGCAGATCATCCTCAAGCGCAACGCACCGCCTGAGCTTGAGAATCCGAACGAAAAGTAATCACAAAAGCGAAAAGCCCGCCGGGTCGATGACCTGACGGGCTTATGGTGTTGAAAGGATGGATTTGTATGAAGCTGAGCATGGATTGTGTGCGGGCTGTTATGCTCTGCGTCGAAGAACACACAGATTTTGACCACTACTGTTACTTCATTCGTTATGCACGGGCTGATATTCTTGATATGCTTGGTGAAGAACCCATTGATCCGCCCACTTATCAAGTTGAGCTTGAAGCTAAATTCGACAATGATGATATTCTTTATTCCGTGAAATACTGCGCCGAAGCTGGGCTTATCACTCTTTGCCCCGGTTCTCACCCTGAACAGTACCGTGTCAACATCCGGGAATTGACCCCTGCCGGACATAGCTTTCTTGAGAATATCCGAGCAGACACAAACTGGGCAAAGGTCAAAAGCGTTGCTAAAAAAGCCGGTTCTTTCAGTGCGGATGTGATAGTCGAGATTGCAAAGAGTGTAGCTGTGGAAGCGGCCAAACATTTCTTATCCAGCACTTAACCAGCTTGATGGTGCCCATGTTATTCAACTCGCACTGGATAGCTTCTTCGTTATACCACTTTTGTTTTTCTTTTATCCCTGTTTTCACGATTTGTCTTGCAATGATTTTTGCAACGTGTTCACGCAATCCGATTCCACTGATCTCAATTTTGATTCTCATTGTCGCCCTCCTGCATTTCATCGAACAGCTTTTCGACAAATTCAAGAACATTCTTCACGCTCTCCCTGTTCCTGAAACGGACCCCCTTACCGATGGCCGAAATCAGTTCGATGCTTCCTTGGTCGTCGATTTTAACAAATTTGCAGAGTTCATCTTCTTCTCGTGCCCATTTTGGACGGGCTTGCCGATCTTCTTTGAGAACCATGTCCACAAGTTCGGTCTCGGCTTCTCGCAGCACTTTTTCATCCCCATCCGCCCGATGGGGGTAGCCTGCCGCCCTTGTTGGAACCAGCCGTATTCCCGTGCAATGTATGCTCATAGCTTTTACCCTCCAAAATCTCAGATTCTACAATACCCGGCAGGCCGCACAGCCCGCCGGGTAATTTCTTGCCAACTTTTCCACATTTCCGGGTAGTCGTGTTTGTTTTTCTGCGCCGGGTGGACACAATTTGCGGAAGCGCATTTGCGTGAGGCCCCGACGGTCGATCTCCCCTATAGGAGAATATCGCCCTCAAGCCACGCATCTGCCCTGGGCAGGGTCTCGCGCACGTTATACGCGCGTGATAATAAGGCGGGGCACTCGGGCAGCCGTTCCACGCCTCGGCCAAAGGCCAGCAAAGCCACGTTCCGAAGCCGTTTCAAATGCTGGATGCTGTATCCCGCATCGACCTGCACTTCTGCCCATTTTTTGTGGCCGATGTAGTATTCTGTCAGGATCAGATTGTGGACACTGTCCAGACGGTCAATTTGTCCCCGGATCAAAGCCTCGTCGGACTTCAAAAGAGCCTGCTGACGTTCCAGACTGCGCAGCCTGTCGCCAATGCCCAGATCGTCCATCTTGCAGGCCATCGCCGCGGTGCTGTCCCCGGGCCGCCCTCCGCCGGGCATACCGTCCATGTTGATGCCTTTCAGGGTGTCCACTTCGTCGTCCAAAGCGGCACACTGGCGGCGGATGATTGAAAGCCGACGTGGAATGTCTGCGCAGTATTTCAGAATCGCTTCCGCCTCGTGTGTCTTCATGCTCTGCCTCCCGAAAAATCAAAATTCAGTGCCAAAGATGGGGCCTTGCCCGTTTACCCGTTCAACCATAGCCCCCACGCCGTAGATGTCCTCCACCACACGGCGCAGCTTCTCGTAAGCTACCATCTCGCCGTCCTCGGACCATCCAAGGAACTGCTCGAAGTTGGAGCGGGTCTCCTGCATGACAGCGGCGATCTGCTCCACGGTATAGCTCATGTCGTGCAGAGCTTCCACGCAATACCGGGCCACCATGTCGGCAGCATCCCGGCGTTCGGCAAGGATTTCCCGCTCATTGGCCGTCTTGCCCAGCTTTCCCGCCGGGAGCAGGAAAGCTTCCACCATCAACGGTGTGGTGCGGTCTTCCAGTGCAATGCGGGCTTTCCGCGCCCCTCGTTTGTCCCGATCCAGCGTATACCGTTCCGCCGCATTGTTCATCTTGACGGTCAGCACAGCCGCCTTTCCTGCATCAAAACCCAGAATGTCGTGTGCCGCTGCCACAAAGCAGTATGACACGACCTGCCCGATAGCCTCCCGGTTCAGCGATGCCGCCGTTTTGGTGCGGCCAAGGTTGATCTGTCGATTTACAGCATTTTGGATGCTCTGCCGGTAGTACGACGGCACTCTTGCTCTGCTTTTGCCCATGATGATTCCTTTCCCGCCTGTTCAGCCAGACGTTTCCATTCTTTGATCTCGTTTTTCGTGTCCGGGGTGATGATTTCCCGGAACACATAGCCCCGCGGCTCTGCAATCAGGTCAACAAACAGCCTGCGGCGGTAGATGTAGTCCCTCTGCGCCCGCCGGGTGAATTTTGACTTAATTTCCACCACTTCCACCGTTCCGTCGGCATATTCCAGCACATAATCCGCCGTATACCTTGCCGCCGGGAGATGGACAGCGCAGAAATCCTTTGCGGGCAGCAAAGGAAAGGCAACGTGCGGCGTTGCCTTGATGATCCTGCCGGACTGGATACCCGGCAGCACTGTGCCAATGTAAAAATCATACTCGCCCTTGCTCTCGAAGACCTTCCCGATCTCCCCGGCAGTCTTGGCGGCAGCTTCCAGCGATACTGCCCCCGCCGCGGCTTTCCTTGCGCGGCGGTCGGCTATTTGCTTCTCCGCTTGGGCACGGTATCGAGGCGGCAGGTCTTCCAGTTCCAGTCTTGTTCTCACGGCTGGTTCCTCCTGTTTTTGTTCTTGGGCAGCTCCTTGCGGTACAGGCTCACGATCAGGTGACGGGTAGAGTTGCCCGTGATGGTGACTTCGCACCGATACAGGGTATACCCCGGGTACATCCGTTCCCAGTACGCCCGGTCTTCCAGACAGTTTTCACACACGTCCTTTAGCTTGCTTCGGCTCATTTTGTTGTCGTTCGGTCTTGGCATTTTGGGCGGCTGCAGGCCGTGGCTCTGCCGCCAGTGCCGTTTGCAGCGGCGGTTCTTCACGATATACCGGGCAAGGCTCTCCACGCTGTTGTGGTCGAAGTGCAGCGGCTCACACCGGGCCATGCCCCGGCCATTCCACGCCTGTTCTACCATTTCCCGGGTCAGCCCCGCCGGGTGTGTCATAATGACGTGGTGATGGTGCCGCCCCAGGACTTCACCCGTCACCGGGTCCATGGTGCAATACTCCGTCACCACGACCCACTTTGGACGCTGGATGCCCTGTTTATCGCAAAGGCGGTACAGCTTCTTGATCGCATTGGAGAAATCCCGGTCAGCCCGGGCAAGGTCATTTGGGGCAGGGTGATGATCGTCGTCGTAGGTGTATGTAACCGAGAAATCACCGGGCCGGAAGTTCGTATTTACCAGCAGAACCAGGTAGCGGCCAGATTTGCGGAGGTTGTAGGCTTCCTTCGCCAGACTGGTGGCGAGTTCTTTCTTCCGCCGGGTGCTGGCCTTGTGCTCCTTCTCGGAGACCTCGAAAAATTCCGCCTGCATGGTGGGCGCAGTGGCATAATCTTTGCCGCAGATGTATTTCTGTTCTCTGACATAAAAGCCGCCGCCCATACCCACTACGTCCTCCTTCCCGTAAACGTCCAATTTGCTGAATAAAGGCCAAACCGCCCGCCGCCCGTGTACTTTTATGCTTGCCCCCGCCCCCGCTCTGGCAAGCTCTGCTGTCCGTTACGCCCTACTGCCGCGGGGAGACAATACAGGGGGTTCCCCCTGTACCCCCGTCACGGGAACGGCTTGCATAGGTCTTGACTAAATCTTGCTTAGACCTTGGTTAGATTACAAGCTAATTTTCAATCTAACCTCAAGCTACGTTCTCCGCTGGTTCTTAGTTTATCCTCGGTATACAAGCCCCTTGCCGCCTCGTCAGGGCGGCAATTTTACGACGGGCTTGCTTATTCTCTGGAAACGACTTCAAACTGTAGTCATTTCAAAACGAAGCTGTTGAGATAGGGCAGCACCTCGCCGCCGCAGTTGGACACGATCAGATTGAAGTTCTTTTGGAAGACGTGAAAGTAAAGAGCGTTGCTCACGTCCTTCGATCCTTCGGTGCGCTGCTCCCGAATCATCCGGGTTGCCTGGTTCCGGGACAGCCCCATACCCATCAGGAGCTTTTTCATCCTCTTGGTCTTCATTTCAGTTCACCTCGTAGTCTTCAATGCCGTTTTCGTCTGTTCGCTTTTCCCAGTGTTCGCAGCTGTCCTCCACATCGGTGAAGTCCGCTCTATACTCTGACAAGCCATTGAAGCAGACCCCGGTGTAGCCCTCGTGCCAGCGGCAGTTGCAACAGATTTTCTCAGGATCCATGTTTTCCACTATTCCAGAATCCCTCCATTGCCTCCCGGTACGCTTTGAAGCAGTCCGGGCACAGATCACCAACGCCACAGATTCTTTCGCAATCAAGTGCCCACCCGTCCAGCGGTTTGCTGTCATACTTTCCGTCGTCGAGCCGCTCTGCAAATACCTGCTTGCGGCAGCGGGTGCAGATGAACATTGCGCCGTTCTTTCTCATGTAAATACCTCACACATGATGCTGTATTTTTCCTCCGATCCCGAGCGGCCTTTTCCCGTACATTGCACGGCATTGCGGGCAAAGGTCAATTACTCTTGGATACTTCAAAGGGAATCCGTTGAAATCGGTGGTCACTTCCCAATCAGTCACCCAGTCCTGCGTTGTCAGCATATCCTGAAACCCACCCTCAAGCTGTTCCTGAAATGCAACTCTCCTGCATATATCGCAAAATATAGCCTTGAACATCTTTTGCATATCAGCACCTCCCGCACTTTGCGCACTTGCCATCACAGGTAGGCTTTCCCTCGGTGGGTGCCTCGTACAGCTGCACCATCGGCTGCGGCTGGTCCGAACGGTTGAGCGGCTTGTCATACTGAACCGTGTAGTCGCCCTTCGGGTTATCGTGCCATGCCAGAGCGTGGCGGATTGCAAGCCAGACCTGCTCTGCCCGGTACGGGATTCTCATGCAGTAATCAAGCGGGGCGGAAAGAACATATCTTTTGTACAGCTTGTCCACTTCTTCCTGCATGATGTTCCGTCGGTCGATCGAGATATGGAAGATTTCATCTCGTTCTTCTTCGTCGGCAAACGAATCGTTTTCCAGAGCGGCGTAGAACTTCGCCATGCACAGTTCGTCTGTCAGGTCTTCAAACTGCCCCATGTGCAGACGAAGGTACATCTCGCAGGCTTTTGCTACCGCCTCAGCCACCGGGCGGCTCATGGTTATGGTGACTGTTTCGATTTCTGCCGGCGCGTTCTTTTTCTCGTTCATGTCGTTACCCCCACAGCTTGACAACTGATGCTCCATAACCATCGCGTACCATAATGCCATCTTTTTCCGTAACAAACATCGTTGTCTTGAACGGGAAGTTTGCGGCACTGATGCCCGCTTCATTGGCAGCATCGATCAGCATCCCGCACGGACCGTAATCGCTCATAATGGAGAAGTGGTTGAACCTCCCACTTTCCGCGTATTCCGTCATGCGTTTTGCCAAGGCTTTTTTGAACGTATCCGCTTGATCCGATGTTATGTTCTGTCGCCCCATGTCAGCAAGGAGACACGCAGTAATGGAAGTGAAGCTATCATCTCCATTGCTGTGCGGCCGATCTTCGAGTATCTTCTCTGCCCACCAGTTGGCGGCTTTCTCGATTGCCTCTTTTGCTAAAATCATTCCGCCTCTTTATCCTCCGTTTTACACGACTGTACTGTGTTCCGGGTCATATTCACGATATTCTGCATACCTTTCACCAGACCTTCCGACAGCGTGATCGGCAAAATTGCTGCCCGCACCATCATCCCGTCACGGACAACATAGTATCGGGAACCGTTCTTTGCGCGGCGCAGGCAATAGTTGATGTAGTCGCTCTTTTTGATTTCATCCATAACTGGTGCCAGCTTGCTGACCGGGATGAAATCTATTGTTTTTTCGTCCGGGGTCATCAGCCCCATAAGGAGTGCCCCTCCGATGCAAAGATTGATGGAGCTTTTTCGGCACTCAATCTCGTTCTGAAGTGCGTCCTCAAGGTTCATCCCGCATACGTCCTCCGCGGTGTCGCACAGATACTCTTTGTAGATCACATCTTCCCACTGCTTTTTCTGCATCCCGAGCATCGTCATAATCTCCGCTTCTGTCCACGGCTTAGGGAACCCTTCCAGCGAGTAAAGTTCAGAGCCTGTGCCAATGAACATACTCGTTTCGGTATCTTCTGCGCCGTGAATCCTGACAATGTGGCAGGAGCCACGGTCTTTAATTACTTTGGCAATCGCTGCAATTTTCATGCGTATACCTCTCCGATGGTCTGAACCTCAAACCATTCAAATTCTATGTAGTGCGCAGTAGCTTGCTGTTTGGCGCGGGTAATTGCTTCCTCGGCAGACGCCGCCTTTACCCGGTATATCAACCAACACGGCAAGCCGCGGCCACAGCCTTTCAAGACCACTTCATACGTTTTCATCCCGGCCAGCCTCATGCGAACAGATACAGCCAGCAGAGTTTAGCCAGTGCAGCGGGTGCCAGCAGCAGAACCGCCGCCCAAATTGCCGCGGCCAGCAGAAGCAGAACCGTACCGAGAGTTTTAACCAGTCCATCCATGCTTTTTACCTCAACCTTCCTGCTCGTCTTCATCGTTCCGCACCTGACAGGCAGGTGCGGATATGGGATTCTTGATCTTGGCGACGGGGCGGACACCAGCCTCAGCCGAGGCGTTGTAGTAGTTGCAAGCCCCGCTGTTGCCCGCGTTGGCGAAACAGGCTGCCGAGTTCTGCACCCGATTCTGGAGCCAGTACCATTCCCATCCGCCGTTCAAGCCCTGAGAGGCGATACGGTTCTTCCGCTGCTTCATCGGCTTCCACTGACTCACGCTTTTGGATTCATCTTCGCCGCACGGGTTTGAGCCGAAGATTTCCTTCTCCGTCGGCAACCGCAGCAGGTCGCCGTTTTCAAAAGGCAGCAGCAGCTTTCTGATTTTCCGGGGGAAGCGGTCGAGTACTTCACCGTTCAGCTTTTTCCGCAGGTCGGAGGCATCCCATCCGCCCTCATTGGTGTTCTGCTCGTTCATGCTGTATTCTTTCGCCAGGCAGTCTACAAAGCAGAAAATCATGCCGTCACTTTCTTCTTTGACGGCCAGCATCTCCACCTTCTCGCCATCGGACAGCTTAAAGCGAATGACATCACCCACCCGGAACGTGTTGACTTTGATTTTCTCGGTTCTTCTTACCTTCATGTTGCTTTCCATCCTTTCAGTCTGTTTCCTTGATGATCCAGACCCGGTGTTCGCCGTAGCCTGTCCATTTCAAAGCGTCTTCATGGCTGCCGGAAACGGCAACGTCGATATGGTTGCCCTGTACCCCTGCGCCCTTGTCCTGCACAATGCGGATTCCAACATCTTCGATGTAGACCACCGTGCCATAAGGGAGAAGCGTCTGGTCTGCCGCCACAGTTACATCCGCTTGGATTGGCTGCCCGCTGGCGGTGATTCCCGTGCCCGTGCCGCAGATGTGCTGGTATTTCTCGGTGCAGTATGCGGTACACTCGAAAACCCCGGCATACTCGACAACCAACTTTTTATCCAGCGTACCCCTAATTTTCAACTCGTCCGCCAGATCGTCTGCATACTGGGCGATAACTCCGGCGGTTCCTTCCCAGTCCTCCGCGCGGGATTTATAAATATCCCGCTGGATTTCCAGGTCGTCGATCCGGCTGTTTGCCAGTCCAACGGCAACGCTGCTGGCAGTTGCCGCGCAAATCGCAACAGATACAGCCAGCTTCGACAGGGTATCAGGTCTCATTTCCTTCATCCTCCGATTTTTGGAACACAACAGGCGGGTGCCCGTGTGTTTGTGCGCGGAGCGTTCCTGTTACATTTACAGAAACATCCATGTTTTTTCCGCCTTGGTCGTTTAGCACCAGAGATTCCATCAGTCTTTGATTCTGTACAACAGCCGTTTTGTTTCCGCCCGCCCCGGTCATCAGTGTCGGGCTGCATTCTTCTGAATAGCCGATTCCGCCAGAATTTCCAAGGTCAAACCCGGCAGCACGTTGGATCAGGCTTTGGTCTTGGCGTGTCGCCAGCGTCGCGGAAAGCTCCGTCTGCACCAGCGGACCTTTGCCGCCGCCATCACAGCCTTGCCGGATTTTCAGGGTGTAGGCTCGTTCTGCCCCCCCTCGGAGCTTTCCTGCTTCCACCATGCGATCATGCCATGAATAGCAGTCAGGAGCAAGGCAGGCAACGGTCTGCCCCCCCCCTCCGGGAGGCACGGTCTAAAATGCCATTCAGTGCCGCCACGCTCAAAAGCGACCATCGTGGCGGATTCTCCACGAGTATCGCAGACAGCATATATTCTTCGGCGACGGTGGGGGATTCCCCAATATTGAGCGTTGACAATTCGATAGGCAACAGCTCCGTAGGACACAGCCTTTGCCCATTTTCCATGCTGGCGAATAGGCTTATCTGTTCCACCTCCGGCAAAATCTCGGAGGTGCAAAAGCTCGTTGAGAACAATTTCAAAATCCTTTCCGCCATGCGACGACAGCGCACCCGGCACATTTTCCCAAATGACAAAGCGCGGATACCTTCCGCCTGTGGCAGACAGCATTTCCCGGATGACCCGGATTGCTTCATAGAACAGGCAGCTTCGGTCGCCGCCCAGTCCTTTGCGCTTTCCCGCAATGCTCAGGTCTTGGCAAGGAGAGCCGAAAGTGATGATGTCCACCGGCTCGATCTGACCGCCTTTGATGTCCGTTATGCTGCCGAGGTGTTGCATCTCCGGCAGGTGTGTTTTGGTAACGGCAATAGGGTAAGGCTCCACTTCGCTTGCCCATACAGCCCGCCCGCCGCACATCACAGCACACAGCGGCATGGTCCCGCTTCCATCGAACAGGCTGCCCAGCTTTACCTCCGCCGCAGGCTTCCCCAATTCCCGGAAAGCATTTTGGACGAAGAACAGGGCATTCGGCAAGGCCATGCCGTTGCCCCACATGGAATACTCCGCCGACGGACTGTGCAGCTCGTCGTGCCATTTCTTCACAGCGGCATCGCTTCTGGCTCCATCTGCCCTGGCAATAATCTTCTTCGGTTTCTGCCCTTTGATCTTGCAATTTCTCAGGTACACTTCCCGCCAGAACTGGATTTCCGTTTCATTCGCCAGCGGTGCAATTTCTCCCCATCCATCTGGAAAGCCCTGCAATCGTCCACACTCCATCGGCAACAGGCGGCGCACGATCCATTCCGGCAGGCGCAGCACATCCGGCTGAATGACCGGGTTGATGTAATTCAAACTCCATCCCCCTGATTCTTTCGCTTGGAGTGTTCCGCTCACCGTGCCATTCAGACGGCTGTTTCTTGCATCGTATGCCGCCGCATGACGGTCTTGCGTGTTCAGCGTGAACGAGGCATTTTCCCGGGCACCGCTTCCATTTTGGTTTGTGTTTCGATCAACGAAGTTCCCGGCAAGGCAGAACGAGTTGTAGCCTACAATGGTTCTGTCCTTGTCACGGCTCAGGGTTGGTGCTGTATTCATCAGGCGTTCGGCGTTAGTCTGGGTGGATGCAATGCAGCACACGTCTTTCTCAGCGTTCACGCCGCTGTCCCCCCCTCGAACCAGAATGGCCTGCGACCGCATGGTGCTGGCGGTGTGCATCAGCGAAGGAACTACGCCGTCCGCATCGTATACCCGTTTTCCCTGCGGGAAGTCCTGGGTCAAGCATTTGATTTCCATAGTTGTCCTCTTTTCTTGTGCGAACGGCCGGCATCGAACCGGCCCGCCTGTTGATGATGGGGAATCGGAAACAGGCGGCACCCTGCGCTCGCATATCAGACCCGCTCCGTAAGAGAGGTACAGAGCGGGACGGCCACTGCAATGGCCTGTTGCTTTTGGCCTGAGCAAGTTGAACAGGGTGTTTCTGCGCTCACACTGCGGCGCACCCGTTCCCGTCATATCCATGCGGGTGCGGCTTCGGCAAGAACGGCAGCCCGGTTTTGCATCGGGCTTGAACGGAAAGGAGGACGCTGCTGTACAGCACCGCTCCGCCGTGCCGGGCGGCTGACTTCATGGCCGTGCCCGGCTTTCATGGAAAGCGTTAAGCAGGCGCAGATGGGGTTCGGCCCCATTCACAGTGCCCCTGTACCAGAAAGGCACCCCGCGCCACATAAAAAGCAGCCCCGCTTCTGCGGGCAGGGCTGCCTATCGTTCTACCGGGGACAATGCTTTGTATCAGCAGCATCGTTTCCCTCATAGTGCTTGCACTCCACGTTGTAGCCGCTGCACGGAGCGCATCGCGCAGCGGTGATCTTGAACGTGTGCTTGCACTGTTCTACGTCATTCTTCTTTGTGCCCCTGTGTGGGGCAATTCCGATATGTACGCTCCTTGCCAAACTCTTGACCCTCCTTGCTTTATATAGGTAGCTGCACCGTCCAAGCGGGGATGTGTTGCAGCGTTTGTCCTGCACCGCCTCCCAGTGCTCCGGCGGGTTGAAGTTGATCCGCCGCCGAGGTTTCAACCAACCTTCGAGGAAGTAAAGATCACTATCCCATTCTTTAGCCGCTTCATCTGCCCGCTTGAGCATTTCTTTTACGGCTTCTGGCAGTTCAAATTTTCCATCCCATAGAGGGCTGTCTGCCTCTGTAATGTCCGGCATGGTTGCTGGTAGCTCTATTCGCTCACCGCTCGGAAGTTCAAGATAGGCGGTATACCCGCTCACTTTTCTACCTCCATAATGTGCGTGGCGATCATATCCGCCATGTGAACGCACAGAGCCTCTGGGCAGCTGTCGTATACTTTGCTCAGGGTATCCCAGTCCTGCTGCCCGGTGTAGGCACCCATGTGCCAGCGGATCGCCAGCGTCTCTTTTTCCGTGAGGTACATCCAGTGCTGAATCAGGATGACCGATTCTTCACCATGCCCCAGCATCCGGGTGTCTCTGTACCGATACCCTCCCTCCGGCTTTGCAATGTACTTCCCAGCCTTGCAGACATCGTGCAGCAGGGCGGCAGTCAGCACAGCGTTCTTATCGCACTGTGCGAACCGTTCTGTCTCGCACAGCTCCATTGCAGCCTTTGCCACATTGAGGGAGTGGATCAGCAGACCGCCCGGTACGTTCAGGTGATGATTTGCGCTGGCCGGGCTGTTGAAAAAGCCAATTTCGTCAAGCACTCGCCACATCACCATGCTACCAGGTCTCTTCCCGACCGCCTCAATAAACATCTGCTTGTACTGTTCTTTCGGGGAATATACACCTTGTCCTTCCATGCCGTGTTCCTCCGAAATCAAGCCTTGCCCAGAGGTTTGGCAGGCAGATCAGCGGGACCAATAGCCTTGAAGTCTTCCGGGTTGATTTCCTGGGTAGGATGCTCCAACGCCTGATTGAGTGCTGCATCCAGCCCGATCTTCACATCCTGCAGCAGCTTTTCGGCCTCCTTCACGTCATTGCCGCAAGCCGCAGCAACAATGTTCGCTGTCGCTGCAACGGCAAGGTTCACCAGCGTTTCATCGTCACCATTTGCCCACAGGTCAACACGGTTGTTTTCCAGTTCTACGGAAAAGCCAATTTTCTTTTCGTCGTTCATATCGTAGTCCTTTCTTTGGTGGGTGGATGTTCGGTCTTTGGCGGTACGCCCCGGGGTTAGCACCGGGCGGAAGGGAATGCACACCCTCCTGCACTGGCCGTACCAGATAAAAAGGCGGCATCGGACGGGTAGCCGCCACCCATGCGGGCCGCCCCGCTGTATTCTTTCTGCCCCCAGCAGGTAGGGCCCCGGCCTTGCGGTAGCCGGGCGGCCGCCCCCTAGATAGACTAGCCGCATGGTGGGCGGGTAGGTCTGCCCATGCCCGGAAGCTCACTCTTTAACGTGTTCTTCCTGTTTCATCTTGTCTATGTACTTCTGCGCCAGATCGTGAATCTGCTCTTTGAACGCTGCCCGCTTACGGCGTTCCAGCAGCTCAAAGATTCCGGCGCAGGCAATCACCGTAATAATCCCAGCCATCACGATTTCCTTGATCCATGCCATTTGTATAAATTCTCCCGGGTCTTATCCAACATATCCCGTCTGTGATTCGCCACCATCTTCCAGTAATGCGCCTCCTTGGACGCCTCAAGATATGCTTCCTCAGCTTCCTTTTTGGCGTAGTGGTTCAGGATGCCCCACAAAAGAAAAAGAGCCGTCGCCACATCTGTCGCAATCCTCACCGCCAGATCAGGGGTGCCGATGTGATATAGCCAGATTGCAAGTTCAAGCATTTTTTCTACCTCATGTGAAATAAACTGGTTTGGTTCGTGTAATTCGCAAAGCGTTCTTCCTGCGTCTTGAAATAGAACGGGTCGATTTCAAAGCCGATAAAGTCAACACCCGCTTCATAGGCGGCAATTCTGCTGCTGCCACTTCCGAGGTGAGTATCAAGAACTTTCTGTCCAGGCTTTGCGAAATTCTGAAAAATCCAGTCATACAGAACAATCGGCTTCTGCGTTGGGTGAATTCGTACTTCATTCAGGCTTTTGTTTCCCTGCATGATATGCCCTTCGGAAATGCTCTTGCCCTGCATCATCCCGCTCCACATATAGCGGAATAGTCTGACCGTCTTGAGTAGGTCTGTTGCCGCAATTTCGCAGTCGGAAAAACTTGTCGCTTGGTTGCACTTATCCCATACGATACGCCCCGGAGCAAAGCCATAGCTGAAATAGTTGCAGCCCCATATAATATAGTGGCGGCTCACACGGGTCAGCTCGTCGAAATACTCTTTCCCTGGCACTTCCCATGCGGGAGATACTGGGTAATCCCGATGCACTCCGATCCGGCTGACCTTTGATCCATAGAAGCCGCGACGTTCTGGTCCGCTGAAATAAGGCGGGTCTACCACAGCGAGATCAAAATAGTCATTCGGAAATGCAGCCATTGCTTCCATGCAGTCCATGTTGTAGCAATGATTCAATTCAAACGTCTGCGCCGTCATTCTTTCAGCCCGCCGGGGTATTCCGCCCGATACCGTAACCGCTGCTTTGCATTGTAGAGCCGCATCTGCCCCAGTTCTGCGCTGTAGCCCGCACGTCCGTTGCTGTCAATCTCGCCGGTGTCGCCACGCTGCAGCTCTCTGTAAATAGTGGACCAGTTAAACGACATGGCACGGGCGATTCCCGTGATGCTCTGGCCGTTGTTATATCTGGCTTCCAAAACCTTGCGGTCTTCCAGCGTCATGTGCCTTGCCACTTCTTTCTCCCTCTCTTCCTGAAAAATGCGCAAAAAAATAACGCAAGAGAATCCGCTTGATTTCTCTTGCGTTTTCTCTTGCGTTTATTTTACAATCTCAGTGAAGCTTTTCGGTCTTTTCGAACTTGTGGTTCGTTTTTCAACGTATCCATATTGGTTCTTTTCGCTTTGCTTCTGCCGCTTTCAGAAGTCATTCTTTCCGGCGGCCCTTGGCGCTCAAGTATAATACCACATCCCCAGCCTTCTGTCAACACTTTTTGACATCTTTTTTCCAAATTCTTTGCAGGGGATAAAATTCCTCTGTTCTCCCTATAAACAATGCTTGCTCCTTTCTTGACAAGGCGGCGGGCAGAACGTATCATGGAGTCATCCCGTATCCTGTATGAGATCGCTATACTTTAATATAAAGGAGAAGCACCATGTCCTGTGTTCCTGTCCGCGGCTGCCGTATCGGCAAAGGCCGCCCCAAAGTCATTCTGCCCATTGTAGAACGCACCGAGGCTGCGATTTTGGAAAAGGCCGCTGCGTTTTCCACACTGTGCGCCGATTGTGTGGAATGGCGTGTCGATCTGTTTGAAGCAGCCGCCGCCCCCGGGGCAGTGGTGCACTGCCTGGCAAAACTGCGGGTCCTCTTAAAGGAGAAGCTGCTGCTTGTGACCCTGCGCACGAAGGAAGAGGGCGGCAGCATACCGGTCAGCCATGAGGGATACCTCCGTTTTCTCCGCACCATTCTGGATACCGATTGCGCTGACCTCATTGATATTGAGTTCTTCACCGCAGGCACAGACCTTCCCGCACTGGTTCAGGACGCGCACACCGCCGGGGTCAAGGTCGTGTGCTCCAGCCACGACTTCCATAAGACCCCGCCCAAGGCCGAGATGGTCTCCCGGATGGTGGCCATGCAGCAGGCGGGGGCCGACCTGCCCAAGCTGGCCGTGATGCCCCAGAGCCGTGCCGATGTGCTGGAGCTGCTGGCCGCCACCGTCGAGATGACCGACCATCACCCCGAAACGCCCGTCATCACCATGAGCATGGGCCCACTGGGAGCCGTGAGCCGCCTTTGCGGCGAGGCCTTTGGCTCTGCCATGACCTTTGCCAATCCCGGCACGGCCAGCGCCCCCGGTCAGGTGGGGCTGGATGTGGTCAATGCTGTGCTGGACAGCCTGCGGCTCAGCTGATCTATCAATATCAATACACAGCGCCCCCGGAGAGCGATTTGCCTTCCGGGGGCGCTTTCTGTTTTATTCTGTTTCCATTTCCCGCGCGATCTTCTGAAAGCAGAAGTATGGGATCACGGTTCCGGCCACAAAGGAGGCGGGCCAGCCAAGCCAGACCACATCCAGATTCCGCATTCCCCATGCGCCCACAGCCACCACCGCAATTTTTGTAATGAGCTGCATCACGCCGCCCATCAGTGCCTGATTCGCCTTGTCAACGCCGCGGAGCACCTGCTGATACACCTGCATCACACCGGCCAGGATTCCCGGCACCGCCGTGATCAGCAGAAACCGCTGCACCACAGTCAGGATCTCCGCAGACGGCTCTGCGAGGAACAGCCCCGCCATCTGGCGGCCGCAGAGCAGCAGAAACACTCCCAGCACGGTGCTGACCACCAGAGACAGCTGCAGGGAGGCCCGTACCCCTTGCCGGATGCGCTGCGGCTTGCCGGCTCCGTGGTTCTGGGAGGCATAGACGCTGAGGGAAGAGCCGATGGTCTCCACCGGCATCAGGGCCAGCGTTCCGATGCGGCTGGCGGCAGTGTAGGCCGCCATGGTGGCCTCGCCGAACAGATTGACAGCACTCTGTGCCACCAGATTGCCCAGATTGTTGAAGGCAGACTGCACCGCAATGGGAATAGCCAGTACCGTGATCTGCCGCAGCAGCTTTCCATGGAGCCGGAGGTCCTGCCGCCGCATCCGCATCATGGGATATTTGCGGAACAGCAGCACCGCCGCCACCCCCGCCGACAGGGCCTGCGCCAGTGCCGTGGCCCAGGCAGACCCGGCCACTCCCCAGCGGAACACAGCCACAAACAGCACGTCCAGGCCAATATTGCTCAGAACGGAGACGATCAGGCAGTACAGCGCTGTCTGGCTGTCCCCCAATCCCCGGAATGCACTGGAAAACAAATAATACATCAAGGGGCAGATCATGGTGATGAAACTGATCTCCAGATAGGCAGTGGCTTCCTGCAGGGGGCCCTCCGGGGTCCCCATCCACCGCAGGATGGTACCGGAGAAGGTCAGGCCCATCACCATCATCCCTGCCGACAGGAACAGCCCCAGATACAGGCTGTTCACAAAGGCCCTCCGCATCAGCTCCTCGTTCTTCTGGCCAAAGTACCGGCTGATGATGATCCCCACGCCCACATTGATGCCGATCATCAGGGCTGCCAGCAGCAGGATCACCGGCATGGTGCTGCCCACCGCCGCAAGGGCAGTCTGCCCGAGATACCGCCCCACCACGATGCTGTCGGTAATGGAGTAGACCTGATTCAGCAGGTTGCCCATCAATGTAGGAAAGGTAAACGCCCACAGCAGGGAGATCGGCTTTCCCTCTGTCATATCCAGATTTTTCTTCATGCACATCCTCCTTTGCATCAAAAAAGCTCCTTCAGAATGCCCGCAAACATGTAACCCCGGTTTCAGGGGGGTCCCTGTTTGCAGCACTCCAAAGGAGCCTTTGTTGATTTGATTTTTCTGATACCAGAGTACCACAGCGGCGCTGATTTGTCCAGCGCTCCGGGGTCAGTGGACAGAGGTGCGGACGAGGGCGCGCTTGAGGCGGGCCTGGGCCAGCTCATATTCGCGCTCATCCAGGTCCTTCCGGGCCAGGATCTCTTCGGCGCGCTTCTTGGAGGCCTCGGCGCGGGCCTGGTCGATCTCCTCGGCCCACTCCCAGGTGGTAGCGACCAGATGGACATCCCCGTTCAGCACGGTGAGCATCCCGCCCATGCAGGCGGCGCGGCGGCGCTGGCCGTCCGCGTCCACGATATGGGCTTCGCCCATTCCCAGCGCGGTGCAGTAATCACCATGCTTTGCCAGAATGGCAAGGTCGCCGTCGATGGCACGGCAGACCACCCGTTCCGCCTGACCGTCAAAGGCACAGCCGTCCGGCGTGACCACCGTCAGATGAAAGGTCGTCATGGTTTACCCTTTCTTCGCCTTGGCGAACACATCGTCGATGGTGCCCGCGAACAGGAAGGCGCTCTCGGGCAGGTCATCGCACTCGCCGTTCAGGATCATCCTGAAGCCGCGCAGGGTCTCCTTCAGCGGCACATACTGACCGGGCATACCGGTGAACTGCTCCGCAACATGGAAGCTCTGGCTCAGGAAGCGCTGCACCTTGCGGGCGCGGCTGACGGTCAGCTTGTCCTCTTCGCTCAGTTCGTCCATGCCCATGATGGCAATGATATCCTGCAGCTCCTTGTAGCGCTGCAGCACCTTCTGAACATCGCGGGCGATCTCGTAGTGCTCCTGACCCACGACCTCGGGGCTGAGGATGCGGCTGGTGGAATCCAGCGGGTCCACAGCGGGGTAAATGCCCTGAGATGCAATGTCACGGCTCAGAACCGTGGTGGCATCCAGATGGGTGAAGGTGGTGGCAGGGGCCGGGTCGGTCAGGTCGTCGGCGGGAACGTAGACAGCCTGCACCGAGGTGATGGAACCCTTGCGGGTGGAGGTGATGCGCTCCTGCAGAGCGCCCATCTCAGTGGCCAGGGTGGGCTGGTAACCCACGGCAGAGGGCATACGACCCAGCAGAGCCGAGACCTCAGAACCTGCCTGCGTGAAACGGAAGATATTGTCGATGAAGAGCAGCACGTCCTGATTCTTGACATCGCGGAAGTACTCCGCCATGGTCAGACCGGACAGGGCCACGCGCATACGGGCTCCGGGAGGCTCGTTCATCTGGCCGTAGACCAGAGCGGTCTTGTTGATAACGCCGCTCTCGGTCATTTCACCGTACAGGTCGTTGCCCTCGCGGGTGCGCTCGCCAACGCCGGTGAACACCGAGTAGCCGTTGTGCTCGGTGGCAATGTTATAGATCAGCTCCTGGATCAGGACGGTCTTACCGACACCGGCACCGCCGAACAGACCGATCTTGCCGCCCTTTGCGTAGGGGCAGATCAGGTCAACGACCTTGATGCCGGTCTCCAGGATCTCTGTGGTGGACTGCTGCTCCTCATAGCTGGGGGCAGGGCGGTGGATGGGCCAGTAGGCCTCCGGGGTGGGGGCAGGCTTGTTGTCCACCGGCTCACCCAGCAGGTTGAACACGCGGCCCAGGCACTGGTCACCCACAGGCACCCGGATGGACTCGCCGGTGTCCACGGCATCCGTGCCGCGCACCAGGCCATCGGTGCTGCTCATGGCAATGCAGCGGGCCACATTGTCGCCGGTGAGCTGAGCGACCTCCACCACCAGCTTCCGGCCGTGGTTGTCGATCTCAATGGCGTTGAGCAGGTCCGGCAGCTCGCCATCCTTGAACTGGATGTCCAGCACCGGGCCGATGACCTGGATCACCTTGCCGATGTGTTTTTCGGACATAGGCTACAACTCCTTTTTTAGATTTCTGCGCCTGCCACGATCTCGGTGATCTCCTGCGTGATGGCAGCCTGACGGGCGCGGTTGTAATACAGATTCAGATGGTCGATCATTTCGCCCGCGTTCTTGGTGGCGGCATCCATGGCGGTGCGGCGGGCGGCCAGCTCACTGGCCACGCTCTCGCACACGGCACCATAAACGATACCGGCCACATACTCGGGGATGATGGCGCGGAACACTTCCTCGCTGCTGGGCTTGTACAGGATCTGACTGCGGCGGGCAGCGGCCTTCTGCTCCTCGGTGGGCTCAATGGTCAGGGGCAGCACCTCCATGGTGACAGCGGTCTGGGTCATCATCGAGTCGAACCGGGTGTAGCAGAGTTTCACTGCGTCGTAATCGCCCTTCAGGTAGCCCTCGGTGATCTTCCGGGAGAGGGCAAAGCACTCACCCACCGAGACATCCGCCGCCAGCAGCACCTCTTCGGTGAACAGGTCGGCTCCGTGGTGGGCAAAGTACTCCTGACTTCTTTTGCCAATGGGCAGCACCGTGACCGGGCCCTGCTGGGCCTCCGCCTGCTTGAGCACGTTGGAGTTATATCCACCGGCCAGGCCGCGGTCGCCTGCAATGACGACCAGCAGGGTGCGTTTGATCTCTGCCCGGCGCAGGTAGGGGCTGCGGGCCCGGGGGTCTGCAGCCGCAATGCCGGTCAGCGTGTCGTGCAGCGTTTCAAAGTAGGGGCGGCTGTGTTCCACCCGCTCCTTGGCACGGCGCATTTTGGAGGAAGCCACCAGCTCCATGGCCTTGGTGATCTGCATGGTACTCTCTACGCTTTTGATGCGCAGCTTGATGTCCTTCATGGAACCTGCCATGCGTTACGCCTCCTTCCCTCAGTGCGCCTTGACGAAGCTCTCGGTGTAAGCGGACAGAACGCCCTTGAGTGCTTCCTCGGTGTCCTTGTCCAGATTGCCGGTGGTGCGGATGGTCTCCATCACAGCGGCACCGGCGGCATCATTCTCGAGATATTCGTACAGACCCTTTTCGTATTCGGCCACATCAGCCACCTTGACCTTGACCAGAAGATCATGGATGGTGGCATACAGGATCGCCACCTGCTTTTCCACGGGCACGGGGGCCGAGCGGTTCTGCTTGAGCACTTCCACGATGCGTTCGCCCTGTGCCAGGCGGGCCTTGGTGTCCGCGTCCAGATCGGAACCGAACTGGGCAAAGGACTGCAGCTCGCGGTACTGGGAGTAGATCAGCTTCAGGGTGCCGGCCACCTTCTTCATGGCCTTGATCTGGGCGTTGCCGCCAACACGGGACACCGAGATGCCGGGGTTGACAGCGGGCATAACGCCCGAGTGGAACAGCTCCGTTTCCAGGAAGATCTGACCATCGGTGATGGAGATGACGTTGGTGGGGATGTAGGCCGAAACGTCACCCGCCTGGGTCTCGATGATGGGCAGAGCCGTCAGGCTGCCGCCGCCCAGCTCATTGGAGAGCTTGGCCGCGCGCTCCAGCAGACGGGAGTGCAGGTAGAAAACATCGCCGGGGTAAGCCTCACGTCCCGGGGGACGGCGGATCAGCAGCGAGAGGGCGCGGTAGGCCACCGCGTGCTTGGAAAGGTCATCATAGATGATGAGGACATGCTTGCCCTGGTGCATGAAATATTCGCCCATGGCACAGCCGGAATAGGGGGCGATATACTGCAGGGGGGACAGCTCGGAGGCCGTGGCGGACACCACGATGGTGTAGCTCATGGCACCGGCCTCGGTCAGGCTCTGCACCAGGTTTGCCACGGTGGAGCGCTTCTGACCGATGGCGACATAGATGCAGATGACATCCTTGCCCTTCTGGTTGATGATGGTATCCGATGCAATGGTGGTCTTGCCGGTCTGGCGGTCGCCGATGATCAGCTCACGCTGACCGCGGC
>OCPW01000617.1_pt1 | contig 24746 bp, 24 predicted proteins | sample 1538761 | NCBI WGS metagenome assembly OCPW01 (sample SAMN04571724, study PRJEB22368) | human gut metagenome | biome: human gut; material: stool | host: Homo sapiens | place: Luxembourg | collected 2012-09-20
CCCCAGCCACTCCTGCACGTCTTTCAGGCCGTAGCCCTCCGACAGCAGCATGCTGGCGCAGGTGTGGCGCAGGTCGTGAAAGCAGATGTGGGGCAGGTCATACTTCTTCAGCAGCTTGTGGAAGGTGTGGCTCACATAGTCGGGGGAGTAGGGATGCCCGTCCTCCCAGGTGAACACGTAGTCGTTGTCTATGTAGTCCTTGCCGAAGTGGTTGCGGTAGATTTGCTCCTGCTGTAACAGAATTTTGAACAGCCTTACAGCATCATCGGTCAGGGGAAAGCTGCGGAAGCTGGATGCGTTCTTCGTCTTGTTCTTCTCTACGACCTTCGTGACTCGGGCCACGGTGTGCCGTATGGTCAGTGTTTGCATCGCAAAGTTGATGCTGTCCCATTTCAGCCCCAGTACCTCGCTGCGGCGCAGGCCGTACAGTGCGGTGACATAGATGATAGGGTAGAGGCGTTCGTTCTTGACGGCGGTCAGCAGGTCCCGCATCTGCGATTCCGTGTAGAACGTGCCGGTAAACTGTGCTGCGTGCGGCATGACCACCAGATCGGCGGGATTTGTCTGGATCAGGCCGTCTCTCTGCGCTAATTTGAGCGTCTGATTGAGCACGTTCTTGTGCTGGCGCAAGCTGACCGCGGATAGGCCGCCGTGGCCGTCAGAGCGCCCGAATTTGGCCTTTACGTTGATGTACGTCTGCAACGCCTCGCCGTCAACATCGCACAGCCGGATTTGCAGGTCATCGAAGTAGGGGAGGATGTGCGCCCGGGCCTGAACCTCGTAGCCCTGATAGGTGACCTCGTCCACGCGATGCCGGACATCGTCCAGCCAGCGGCGCACAGCGTCACTGAAAAGCATATCGGGCGTGGCAGCCTGCTCAGGCTTTTCGCCGAGCATGTCAAGCATGATCTGCCTGGCTTTGCCCTCGTTTCCTGTTACTGACAGACCTGTGGAGACCCAGGTCTGATTTTTTTTGCCATCTGTCGTATGCGTGAGCACGACATAGTATTTGTCGTTTTTTACGCGCAAGCTGGCTGTCATGAGAAGGGCCTCCCAAAGCATTGTGGCATAAGACTGCACCTCCAAGATTTGACTGTCGGGACGGGGCGTTTTCCTCGTCCGCAAAACCAGTATACTACAATCGTTACGATTTCAAAAATGTACGAATGGAACCAATATGGCGGCACAGCAATGCCGTGAAAGCGAGCGCCTTCACGGCATAATCTGCTGCTATATTGGTTTTGCGTTTTTCTCCCCCTGCAAATTCCAGACAGGAAACCCTTCCCGGCGCTGTGCCCTGCAAGGCAGCCTTTGGGCCGGCCTTGCAGCATGTTGTCACGTTTTCTTGGCACGCTCCCCGGGATATCCCGGATTCTGGCGCTGCTTCCCCAAAAGCGGTACGGCAGAGGACGCTATTCAGTTGTGGTGAGAGGAAGTATATCTCCAATTACAATGGATAGCGTCGAAGTGTGGGAATGGGACGGGGAAAATAAAAAAATTGTATTGAGAAAATGGTGCAGTGATTCCAGGAAATGTTTGTTGTTGAACGAGTCGAAAGTGAATTGCTCTTTTACGTGGGAAGCGTAATCAAATTTGCAATAGACCCAATTTAGAGAAACTATGAGCAGTACAACTACTCAGATAATAATTAGAATCGTTGTGATTTGTTGATGCTTTGACTGATGAACAGAAGGCATATATTCAGTGGGGCGAAGGAAAGGGCTTCAACATACCAAAACACAAATGGGCGATTTTTCATAAATCGGATAGTGCTGGTTTCGTTTCGGATTACAAATCGTATTTGATAATTGAGAGGAGGGGCATCAATGAATCACAATGATCGAGAACACTTCTGACAAACATGCTTTATTATGTGAAATCTTAGTCAAGCAGTTCCTACGCCAAAACGGTGAACCCTAATTTTTTTTGAGCGAGAGCAATGTGCTGTATGTAACCCCCGACACGAAAAAAGCCGATGCGACATTCAACTCCTTCGGCTTCAAATTTGCCTCGTCGGAGCTGAACTGCATCGGTTCTATAAGAAATTTAGTATATGAGGGTGGAAAAATTAATATCAGAGGTGTGCCGTTTAGTGAGGTGGTTGGACAGGCACAAAAAAGACCGGTCAAAACTTAGGGGCTACTAAGGTCCTGACTGCCGATGAGCAGCCGTCGTCTGCAACGGTCAATAACTCCGAAGCGAGTAACAACACCTTCGACTTCCCATATGCCACATCAGAACCGCTCCAATTCTATAGGCAGTATAACATACGAGAACGGAAAAGTCGATATCAGCGGTGTGCTATGTAACGAGGTGGCGGGACAGGAAAACAAAAAGACAGCAGTTTATCACCAGCCTGATACGACGAATCGCCCCAAGGCAACGGCCAAAACCGACGGTGAGTTCACTACTGTTAATACCAATGTAGCACGGCAGGACGGCTAAGTCAAGTTCAGCATGGGAACGTCCGTGGAGGAGACGAAGAATCTGGTGGCCGTGCATATATTGATAATTTCTCGTACAACTTTCAAGACTGAATTCAACCGCTGCCTTTTGGTGGTGCTCAACTTTGCTCTTTCCGTGACACTGACCAGGCAGACGTAGAGAGTAGACCATGATTTGGGCAAAAAGAAAACAATCTCGTATACGGTCACAGCCCTTAATAGCTCCCACCAGCACCAGCAGGTTGAACGCCAGTTGCTCTGCTTGCTTTTCAGAATGCTGCTAATATTGCGAATAGAAGAACCTATTATGCGCTTACAAAAGCACGAACTTCTTGTACCGAAAGAGGCATGAAGTGTTCGTGCTTTTTTCGTTTTTGCAAGCGCTATCCAGCATGCTCTGTTCGGCTTTCCCATTTTGGCTTGTTCACATTATCCATCAAGTATAATTGATTGCTTACAATAAAATGAGTGCGGGAATAAAATCCTGAAATAAGTACTGGAATATAATTCTATTGGAATTTTAACAAAGTTCGACAGAAAAAGAGTGAGAACACGTTGAAATGGTTTGTTTGAAGGTTGTATTATAACTAATACGGACAAATGTAGTATGATACGAATCATTCAACTAGATGCGGATAGTAAATTGAATACAGTCAGTATGATGGCCACCTAAGAAGTCTTTTTTGGCTTCTCTGGTGGCCTTCTTTATAAACCACATGCGGGAATTATGAAATTTATATTTATGATTCCCAAATCACCTAAGCGACGCAATCCATTGTAACTGAGGGGATAGGTGATTTTGTGGTGAAACTGCTTAGTTGCGCTCGGAGCAGGGGACCTCCTAGATGTGATTTGACCGAAACAATTCAAATCGCTATAGGAGGTCAAAATGACTGAATTAGAAATGTATGAACTTTGGTGCACACTTCGTTTATGGGCCAATTATAATCAGCTTAACCAGACGATAGAAAAAAACTGGCTTAGTAATTCGTTCAACAGCCATATCCTTGATTTGTTAGACAAAGAGGAAATTAAATACAGGTCAGAGAAACGTCTCCTTGGATATAGGAACAAGGGGAAAAGGCGACTTGCTGGTAATGCGAATCAGCCAATTATTATCAATATTGATGATTTGGCTGATGTCATTGATGTTCGTGCGGAAGATGAATTCGCTCGAGTAGAGCTTCTGGTATCATTGAAGCAGGAATTGGAAAGGCTCTCACCCAGAGAGCTAATGATTATTCGTACTTATTTGGATTATCCTATAGAGGTTGTGGCGAGGAAGCTTAAGGTTAGACCCAACACGATTTCTAAGGCACGAAGAAAAATTGCAAGAGAATTGAGAAAGAAGCTGGTTTGAGATGAAAAGGGAAGAACTGTGGACTCCATCTGCAAGGCGGTTTGAATGCCTGCTCAAGGCTGCGCAGAATGGCGACTATAACGCATACATGAGTTTGATGGCGAGGTTTTTTAAAGTAATGGATGACAAGGCAAGGAATAACTACTTGCGCGATTACGAGATGTTTACGGCACTGGTTGAACGGGTCTCAGAAGGAATCTTTGGTTTCAGTTCCGAAGATGCGTATCAGCGTGAATTGAACAAGGAAAAACACCCGTCAAAGAAGCGGAAGAAGTTCGGACGCAGGTGATGATCTGAGCGTTAGTAGTTGATATTGATTCAAATGAAAATGGATTGCTGCAAGCGTAGCAATCCGTTTTTATTTGAATCAGTTGCGTTTTAAGCAAAATTTAAATCATGTACCAATTGACTGTTACATATACAATCTATCGATTTTTAGCCTCATTCACCTTATGAACAAGGGTGTATTTGTAAAATGTGCTGAATTTGTGTACTTGTATAATTAAAGTGAATCCGATTTGTTGATAAATGTCGAATTGTGTGTTATTATGTCAATGCATATATTGGCAAAATATTGCGTTGGAAGACTGCTGAATTGTGCTAAGGATTTTCCATGAGTAATTTGTGGGAATGCCTTTTGCTGCTCAAAACTGCTTTCCCTGATTTCAGTTGCAGTATTGAAAATAATATGTGCAAAGAAGGACGAGGAGTAAGAACATGACAAGGTTTAGGCATGACTTGATTTTGCGGATGATAAAGCTGTTAGATGCTGTGCTTGTGACGATACCATTTGCAATGTGCTGGTATCTATACTATGCTAAGCGCGTTGCATCGCCGTACTATGCAAAGGGCGATTACCTGGTCGTGGCACTGTTCTTTGTGCTGTTCATCATCTTTGGGCGCGTATACGACGCCTTTCTGATGTCGATGCAGCGAATCTCTGAGATCATCTACGAGCAATTTTTGGCGGCAGCGGTCAGCGACTTTATCATGTACATTGTGATTTGGCTACTGTCCAAGCACCTGCCCAACATTCTTCCTGGCGTGGCAGCTCTTGTGGGACAGGTTATTATGGCCTCAATTTGGGCTTATAACGCTCACCACGCCTACTTTAACACCTTCCCGCCGCAGGCCACAGCTGTTATTTATGATACCAGACGCGGTATGGAGCGGCTGATTGGTAAGTACGGTCTAGATGCCAAGTACAAAGTGCTCTCCACAGCTACGGCGGGGGAGTGCATCGAGAATCTTTCCATGCTGGACGGCATCAACACAGTGTTTTTGAGCGGCATCCACAGCCATGATCGGAATATTATTCTGAAATACTGTGTAGAAAATAACATTACTGTATTTGTAGTACCACGCATCGGTGACACCATTATGTCCGGTGCACATCACATGCATATGTTCCACTTGCCGATGCTTCGTGTTGACCGGTATAATCCTCAGCCGGAGTATCTGTTTGTAAAACGGCTGCTGGATATTGTCATTTCTGCTATTGCGCTTGTGATTCTGAGTCCGATTTTCCTTGCGACGGCTATTGCCATCAAAGCAACGGATCACGGCCCAGTCTTTTACAAGCAAATTCGTTTAACAAAGGATGGCAAAGAATTCGGTATTCTCAAATTCAGAAGTATGCGTGTTGATGCTGAAAAGGACGGCGTCGCCCGTCTTTCCAGCGGCGAAAACGATGATCGCATCACGCCCGTTGGCAAAATCATTCGTGCTTGCCGCGTTGATGAATTGCCGCAGCTTATAAATATCTTGAAGGGTGACTTGAGCCTCGTCGGGCCCCGTCCAGAGCGTCCCGAAATTGCTGCTCAGTACTGTGAGGAAATGCCGGAATTCTCCCTGCGCCTGCAGGCCAAGGCTGGCCTGACTGGTTATGCACAGGTTTATGGTAAGTACAATACTACTCCTTACGACAAACTGACTATGGATTTGATGTACATAGCTCATCCGAGCATTGTCGAAGATTTGAAAATCATGTTTGCAACAGTGAAAATCCTGTTTATGCCTGAAAGTACCGAGGGAGTTTCTGAGGGTCAAACCACGGCAATGAGCGGAGAAAGCCACTAAATAGCGACGTTTTTGTACATTTCGAGCCGCTAAAAATTGGTGGTAATTCCAGAGTGGAATCAGGTATAAATGCAGCTCTTACAGTAGCGTTAAGCTGGAAAGCGGGCGAATTGCCCTGCATATGGGCGATACAGCACTCATGATAGTGCAGAATGCCGAGAACCCAAGCGTGAGAGAGGGCAAAATGAGGTTGAATGCAGGCTTTTATGCCCCGAAAAAGCACTTTTATGGATGCGACCGTAGCTCGTGGGTTTATGCCAGATGGCACTGTGATGATATTACCGACACTGTGGTGACTTTCACATAGCGTTATCTGGGCTGAGCAATGATAACCTCATCTGCGATTTCATCCCGGTCTTGAAGATAACAAGTCGGGTGTGAGCAAGATGATTATAAACACATGGTCGCAGAGATGCTCATTCGTGTGGGGCAATCCGGCATAAGCAAGGGAGCTACGGTGGCGTGGATGAGTGAAGTCTGGAATAAACACATGAGCTACCATAGCGAGCGTTAGTGCTGTCAGGACTAAAGACAGCGGTTACCGTAGCGATGATAGTGCCATCGGGACTAAAGACGGGAGCTACAGTGGCTAAGATTTGTCGCAGAAACGTTCATTGTAACGGTACAAGACATAGCAGCAGTGTGGTTCACACTGCTGAGGACGATTAGTAGAGCTTTATAAGAAAAAAACGGCTCAGACTCTTTGAGATGAGTCTGGGCTGTAATCTTTGATATGCGGAGAGGGACTATGAGTGTTGTGGAATACAGAGGATGCTCCGTTCTTATGTCGGTTTATCACAAAGAGAAGCCGGAGTATCTGAAGCAGGCAATAGAGAGCATACAAGCGCAGACGCTCTCTACAAATGATTTCGTGCTGGTATGTGATGGACCGTTGAACGAACCACTGGATAGCGTAATCACAGCGAAGCAACAGGAGATGGGTGAATCCTTGAATGTTGTTCGACTCGCAAAGAACGGTGGGCTTGGCAATGCACTGAACGAGGGAATCAAGCATTGTAAAAATGAGTTGGTTGCCCGGATGGACAGTGATGACATTGCATATCCCAATCGCTGTGAAAAGCAGATGGCGGTATTCAATGCACATCCCGAAGTGAGTATTTGCTCTGGTATCGTGGAGGAGTTTACTACTGATCTGAACACTGTCGATGCGAAGCGTGTGCCGCCAGAGACGAATGCGGAAATTGTGGAGTTTGCAAAGAAGCGGAATCCGTTCAATCACCCCTGTGTGATGTATAAAAAATCCGCAGTCGAGGCGGTTGGTTCTTACCAGGATTTTTATTTGCTGGAGGATTATTACCTCTGGCTCCGGATGTTGATGGCTGGATGTCAGGGTTATAACATTCAGGAACCGTTGCTCCATATGAGGGCTGGCTCGGATATGTATTTAAGAAGAGCCGGTTGGAAGTACGCCAAGACGCAGGCAAGACTGTTCAAGTTTATGAAAAAGCAAGGCTTTATTGGAGAAGGGCAGTACATAAAGAGCTGCGTGATTCGTAGTGGGTCGTCACTTGCTCCGAACTGGCTGCGGAAGTTTATTTTTGAGAAAGTGTTGAGGAAGTAAAGGAGTGTGTTTATGCCAATTAAACGATTTGTGGAATGTCTATTACCAGTAACGGCGTGTAACTTGAAATGTAGCTATTGCTACGTGATTCAAAGGAACAATCGGAAGATGCAACAGGCCGTGTTAAAGTATACCCCTGAACAAATTGACCGTGCTATGTCAAAAGATCGCTGGGGGGGGGTAACGTACTTCTCGATCTGCGGAGCAGGAGAAACAACATTACAGAACGAAATTGCTGATATTACATATAGCATTTTGAAAAATGGGCACTATGTAAATATCACAACAAACGGGACCATTGGAAAAAGGCTGAAGGAAATTTTAGAAAAGGCAGAAGGATATGTGCCACATCTGCATTTTGCTTTTTCGCTTCACTATTTGGAATTAAAAAGACTTGGCCTTCTAAATACTTTTTTTGACAATGTCAATATGGTTCGTGCAGCAGGTGCATCTGTTATGGTGCAGATTAACCTGTGTGATGAATATATTCCTTACCTGAAAGAAATTGAGGAAATCTGTATTGAGCGAGTAGGTGCTAAACCACAAGTAGCAGCGACACGAAAAGAAGAAAAAGAACTCCAGAAAATTGAATTGCTGACGGAACATACACCGGAGGAATATCAAGAGTACGGAGAAGAATTCGATTCACCGCTATTTCGTTTTACGATGAAGAACTTTAATGTAAAGCGAAAGGAGTTCTGCTACGCTGGAGACTGGGCCGGAAACCTTGATCTCTCAACAGGACGATTCAGACGTTGCTATAGCTCATACGTGTTTCAGGATATATTCAAGAACCCAGATGAACCCATTCGTTTTTTGGCAATGGGTACACATTGCGGTTCACCATTCTGCATGAATTCCAGCCACTTTATGTCGCTTGGCGTTATTCCAGAAATCGATACACCAACCTATGCTGAACTGAGAAATCGCAAAGAGGCGGGATGGTATGCCGATGATATGATGGAATTTCTGTCAGGAAAATTGTATGACTCAAACGAGAAGTACAACGCTATAAAGAAAATGGAGAGTAACATTGTTGGAGTGTACGATGACCTCCTTAGGATGGGGGTACGGACAGTGAAGAAATTTAGAAGGAGATGAGATTAAAGAGGGTAAAACAGAATGGACGTAAGAAGAAAGTTGAAAACAGTTGCACATCTCGGAATGAATGAACTGGATACGATTCTTATTAAAAGTCTGTTTTATCCCACCCATATAGATAGGGTACACATCAGCTTTGATGATGTGTATGAATCTTTTCGAGAAGCAGTTGACACAGACTGCGACTCCATTTTTGAAATTCCTTTTTTCAGTAGTCTCAAAAAATTAAATAAAGTTTATGGTGCTAAGTTTTCCTTGTATATTTTTGAAGATGAAAATCTGGAACTGAATGGTTCAATACTTCGTGACCTTGAGCAGTGTAAAGACTGGATATCGATTGGTTACCATGCACGAGCTGATGGCAGAGTTGATAGCCGGTCGTTCTACAGGTTTCATGAACGATTCAGCAACAGCGGACTCTTATCGAAGAGTTGCAGATTTCATGGATTTTCAGCTGGAGATTTATCGAATGCGGAAATTAAAAACTCTGGAATTAATGAGCTGCTTTGTTCGGACGATGGACGAGTAAGTTACGGAATTTCGTCTGAAAAGTATTCGGGGGGGGGGGTACTGCCATGGTGGGCTTGCCTACACTCCGACTGATTTTCGGCTGGAAAAATTTTGCTCCTATAAGGTGCTTGGCATAAAAAAGAAACGGCTAATTGTATTTGCGCATGAACAGCCGTTCCAAAGATACTATGAGATAAAAAAGCTGGAGGCAATTTTGAGACGGTTGCCACCAAATGTCAAATTCGACTACTGAATGAGAGGAAATAATCATGGAAAAGATTAAACGCTTTATTGACATTGCTGTACCGGTTCAGACCTGCAACCTTCGGTGTCCGTACTGTTACATTGCGCAGGAGGATAAGTTCCTAGCTGCGTTGCCATACTTTATGTATGATGCAAAGACCATGGGAAAGGCACTATCTAAGGAGAGGTTAGGTGGTGTGTGCCATTTTAATCTTTGTGGCGGTGGTGAAACGCTTCTGCCTCCGCAGATGACAGAAATTCTGTATGAACTCTTGGCGCAAGGACACTATCTGGCTGTTGTTACAAACGGTACTGTGACAAAGCGGTTTGAAGAAATTTGCCAATTTCCTGAAGAGTTCAGAAAGCGGTTACTCTTTAAGTTCTCTTTTCACTATACAGAACTGCGTCGGTTAAATAAGTTCGATGTGTTCTGGAACAATGTTCATCGTATGAGAGATGCCGGCTGTTCTTTTTCTGTAGAACTGACCCCAAATGACGAGACGATTCCGTATATTGATGACATTAAAAAGATGTGTTTAGAACAGGTCGGCGCCCTGTGTCATATTACAGTTGCAAGAAAAGAAACTGACCCAGAACTTCCAATCCTTACGGGGTTGAGTCGAGAAGACTATTTGAAAACATGGGGAAGTTTTGGCTCCGACTTGTTCAAGTTTAAGATGTCAACGTTTAATGTTAAACGTAAAGAATTTTGCTATGCAGGGTACTGGACTGCGACTCTTAATTTGGGCACTGGAATTTTAAGACAATGCTATTGTGGAAAATATATCCAGAATATTTTCAAAGATATTGATAAGCCAATTCAGTGGCAGGCAATTGGCTGTCATTGTACAGAACCGCATTGCCACAATTCACATGTTTGGCTGACGCTGGGCGATATCCCCTCGTTAGACACGCCGACTTATAGCAGTATGAGAAATCGTGTTTGTGAGGATGGTAGTGAGTGGCTGCAGCCTGAAATGAAAGAGTTCCTGAGCGGGAAGTTAAAGGACAATAATACAGAATTTACAGAAAAAGAACAGAAAGCGGTAAATCGAAAAATGGCGGTTGAAAGTGCAGTAAATACTGTTGCACTTGGAACATTCCGGTGGGTTCGACAGCATACTCCGAAGAAGCTGAGAGTGAAAATTACTAATAAAATCAAGAAGTATTGATCGATATGGAGAATGTGGCATGAGCAAATTCGTGGATAAATTAACAATTGACCAGTATGGAAAGATTAGATTTGCTAAAGAATTTATCTTCCAGAAAAAGCCTAAAATTGCTTTATCGGGCGACAAGAAACGAGTATGGTTTCTTGATGCGCCGGCGTATGGTAACCTAGGAGATCAAGCGATTGCTTATGCTATTAACAGATTTTGCAAGAGCACTTTGCCAAGTTTTGAGATTGTGGAATTTCAGGAAGAAAGCGTTATACAGTATTTGTCTTGGCTGAAGAAGAATGTAAAAAAAGGTGATGTAATCGTTCTCCAAGGAGGAGGAAATCTTGGCAATTTATATCCAAGATACGAGTTTGTTCGAAGAACTCTTGTTAGAACTTTTCCTGAAAACAGAATGATTGTTTTTCCACAGTCGATTTTTTTTAGCGAAGATGCTGGTGGAAAATATGAGATGGGTATTAGCCGAAAAGCCTATGAAAAGAGTGAGCAATTAATTATATTTGCAAGAGACTCAGTATCTTACACAAAAATGAAAAAGACCTTTCCTAAAACGAAAATTGAACTCTGTCCGGATGTGGTCTTTTCATTAAATGGTATTGTGAAGGAAAATGTAAGAAGCGGACTTGGCGTTTGCATGAGAGATGACCGTGAGAAAACAGTAACAGATAAGCAATTGATTGAAATAATCGATGCAGTGAAATTACGCAATAAAGAAAAGAAGAAATTTGACACGGTAATCGAAGTGGATAAGCCTGTTATAGGCGAATATCGGGAAAGTCTGCTACTAAGCAAATTAAAAGAATTTGCCGGATGCGAAGCGGTTTTGACAGATAGACTTCACGGAATGATTTTTTCTTATATTACATCTACTCCATGCATTGCTTTTGCCAACAGCACTGGAAAGTCACAATATGCCTATAACGATTGGCTTTCAAAAAGTGAGAATATTGCTTTTGTAAATAACCAGCTTGACGGCGTATGTATGCCCAAAAGCACAGTATCAAAGGATCTTGATTTTAGTAACTTGAAAAAAGCTTTGCTATCAGAAACTGGAGAATAAGATAAATGAAAATTGCTATTGCAATGTTGTGCCACAAGAATGCAGAACAAATTAATGCACTTCTTCGAGCGATGGCGCATGATGATATTTATTTCTATATTCATGTCGATAAAAAAAGTGGCATAGACCGAGAAACAATAACTGGAAAAAATGTATATGTTCTCAGTAAAGATAGCAGCGTAGATATTCAATGGGGCGGCTTCGGGATGATTGAAGCAACGCTCCGGCTTATTGAAACGATTAGTCAAGCTGCTCTGAAATTTGATTATATCTGGCTTATGTCAGGGCAGGATTGGCCGCTGCACTCTGCTAATGAAATCATAGAATATGTAGAACAGCACGGTGGTGAGGATTTTATTGAAATTCTTCCTTCCAATGAGGCGTTTGAACGTGGATATTTCAAAAGAAACGAACTGTATTATCCGAATTGGATGGTTTCTAACGAACTACACATCAAAATAATAAAGCACCTTTTTTGGCTTGTAACAGGAGGAAGAAAAGCAACAAGACTTTTCAAGAGAAAGTCAAGAATAGAGAAATTCTACTATGGAAGTCAATGGTGGCTGTTGTCGAGCAAGACTGTAAATTGTATGATGTCGTTTTTACACAACAACGAATGGTTTATAGACTATTTTAAGAATTCCTTGGTGCCGGATGAAAGTTTCTTTCAGACCTTGTATGGAATGATTACTAGTGTGAGTGGGGCAAAGCCTGCTGTGTGTTTTGTAAATTGGAAGAGTAATCAAAATAGTCCGGAAGTCATTACATCTGATGATATAAACAAGATAAAAGAAATAAAAAGTAACTATCTCGTTGCTAGAAAATTTGACTTTTGTGTGGATAATAGTATCGTGAAAACCATTATGAATAAAGGAGGGACAGTAGAATCTAATGAAAAAATATAAGGTTCTGATGTTACTGTCCACATATGGCGTTGCAAGTGGTGTAAATACATTCGCCATGAACTATTTGCGCGGATTTAATCATGAAAATGTTGAAGTTGATTTTGCGGTATACTTTGAAAGAGAATCACCGTATATCGCGGAAATAAAGAGCTATGGCGGAAAAACATATGTACTGCCATCTGTGAAAAAATTATTTTCCCATGTCAGAGAATGTAGAAGGATTTTGAACGAGGGTAAATATGATATAATTCATGACAACTCTTTGATTCTGACAATTCCAATTATGATTGCTGCAAAGTTGGAAAAGATTCCTGTTAGGATATTGCATAGTCATGCAACAGAGTTAGGAGAAACACGGCAAAAAAAAATACGTAACAAATTGCTTCTACCGTTCTTAAAATTGAGTGCGACAGATTATTTGGCATGCTCAAGTGTGGCTGGAAAAGCTATGTTTGGGACAATGCCATTTACGGTTGTCCCCAATGTAGTTCAGGCGAATTCTCTCGTGTTCAATCAGGCTAAAAGAAATGAAAAACGAAATAAAATGGATGTACCCTGCAAAAGAGTGATAGCAACTGTTGGAAGAGCAGCAATGCAGAAGAATCCCTTTTTTGCGCTGGATGTTATAAAAAAATTATCAGAAACTGAGGATGATATTGTATTTTGGTGGATAGGGAATGGCCCGCTTGAAAAAGAGATAAAAGAGTATGCCAATCAAATTGGTATAGGAGAACACTTTGTTTTTCTTGGAAAACGATCTGATGTAGTGGAACTATATCAAGCAATGGATGCTTTTTTCCTTCCGAGTCTATTCGAAGGTCTTCCTTTAACTGGAGTTGAGGCACAAGCCATAGGACTCCCAGTGGTGGTTTCAGACACCGTAACGGATGAGATGGTATATACAGATCTTGTGGACTATGTGAGTCTGAGTGAATCAGTAGAAGTATGGGCAAAACATTTGAAGAAGGCACTTAATCGCAAGGTGAATAGAGAAAGCTATTCAGACAAGTTGAAGCAAAGTGTCTTTTCGGATATAGGATGTGGAGAAAGACTGATGAACCTTTATACGGAGATGCTTCATAAACGCGGAGGAATGTGAGTGGATATCTATTGGATTTTAGTGGCGTTAGTTTTTTTGGTACTGGAACTGTATCAGGGAATGGATGCATTCTTGCTGCCTAGCCTGTTTGAAGGGCTGCCGTTGACAGGCGTAGAAGCGCAGGCAATGGGGCTTCCGATGGTTGTTTCCGACACGATTACTGATGAAATGGTATATACCGACCTTGTAGACTATGTAGCTCTTGATGTACCGGTGGAGGTGTGGGTGGAGCATTTGAAAAAGGCACTTAGCTGTAATGTGGAAAGAACAAAATATATCCACGAATTGGAACGTAGCAAGTTTTCTAATGCTGGATGCGGAAAGAAATTGATAGAAATATACAAAAAAATGCTATGATAATCTGGAGGATAAGCAGATGTTTCTATTAGAAAGAACCATAAGTTTGCTGGTTTACGCATTCGCATTGTTCCTCGCATACATCTTAATTGCGAAAGTGGTAAGGGAACAATATAAAGCGGTTCTTCTTTTGTATTTGATTGCTTTGGCAATCTTTGCATTCAACTATAAACCTTATATAACTGCGGATCTTTATAGGTTAAGAGAGTATATTGAGTATTGGATCCACAAGGATTTGAGCGGTGTGCTTAAATATGCAATGGGGAGTAGCACGCCTTCGTGGGTGCTGTATTCCTATGTATTGTCAAGGTTTGGCAACATAAACTGGATCCAAACGATTACATGTCTCTGGTGCTTTGGCAATGTATTCTATATTATCGGCCGAGAAATAGAACGTCTTGAAATTCAGGGTCTATTCAGAAGCATGTTGCTTTTTTATGTAATGGGAGTTGGCGCATTTTATCTCCAGACCATTTCTGGTATCCGGTCAATGTTGGGAATTTCCATTGTTGCTTTTTGTCTATACCGGGAAACCGTAGAAAATAAAAAAGTGGTCTTGCATTTACCTTTGTGGATTTTTGCAGCCTTGCTGCATACTTCCACCATGGTGCTGGTAATATCTCGCTTTTTGTTTCTTTTAATTCAAAGCCAAGGCGCTGCGAAGAAATTTTTGATGGGAATTGTAGTTTTAGCTGGAGCATTATTTTCATTTAAGTACATGGGCAGTTTCATAAGCGGAAGTTTCGAATATGGAAAAGGGTATCTTACTGATTCGAACGAATATACATACGTCTGGGAACAAATCATTGGTATAATTGAAACTATCGAAACTGTCTATGTTCTGAGAGCATTTCATCGAACCATATTGTGTGCGCCAAGCAGAAAAATGAGTAGCAAAAAAATTCTATATTTGTTTACACTGATTTGGACTGCAATAAGTGTAATTGCGTTACCTTTTAGTTATGCAATATTTAGACGTTACACAATGCTATGCACAATAACTAGCATTCCGCTCGTGTCAGAGTTATTTAAAAATGATAAAGCTGATAAATATCGTAGGGCTCTATTCTATTTTTCATTTATAATTTTTGCCTTGTCCGGAGTTCGTGGAGATTTGTGCGGCTATAAATTCTTTGTACTTGGTTGAAAGGAGCGTGGAGAATTGAAAACGAAGAACGCTAACATTGAATTGATACGAATAGTTGCTATGTTGTTTGTGGTCATACATCACTATTTCCGCCATGGGGGGGCACAGTATGGCCTGACTTTGGGACGATAGAGTATATTGTGTATTGGTGTATAGACGCATTTGTATTTGTTTGCGTTAATCTTTTTGTACTGGTTTCTGGCTACTGTTTAGTAACTACAGAATTCAAACTTTCGCGAATTGTAAGATTGTGGGTTGAGGTTGAATTTTATTCGGTTGTTTGCACATTGATTTGCAAGTTTCTCGGAAACGAAATAAGTGTCTCACAATTATTGAAATCGGCAATTCCTTTTACAACAGAGGCATATTGGTATGTGACGGCCTATGCGATATTGCTGTGTTTTTGTCCATTCATTAATAGACTATTGGATTGTTTGAGTAAACAACAATATATTGCGTTAATCGCAGCCATTAGTATAATTTGTGTTATCTTGCCGACAGTTTTGGTTTGGGAAAGAGACCTAATTACAACAGGCATGGATTATGAGTGGCTTATTCCCTTGTATATAATTGGCGGATATATTCGTAAATTCGGAATACCTTGTGGGAAAAATAAGGCTCTCGTGGGATATGTCTTATGTTCTTTGATTACGGGACTGGTAAGAGTTCCATTGGGACTTGTATCAAATCGTATAGTCGGCAGTTATGTTTTATCGGGATTGTTTTTTCGGTACAATTCTATTACGGTTGTAATGGCGTCAGTCTTCTTGTTCTGGTTCCTTTTTAATCTCAATATTGGAAATGATAGATTAAAAAGAGCTATCATCTGGTTTGGTCCACTTACTTTTGCAGTATATCTTATTCACGACAACAGTAATGTTAGAAATATTCTGTGGAAGACTTTACCGATGGAACAACTGTACGCTGGTGGAATCATGATGTATCTTGGTGGTTTAATTGTTATTGCCCCTACGATTTTTGTTGTCTGTTGCGCAATAGAAAAAAGTAGAATTCAAATATTCAATCTAATTGGGATTCAGAAATTCTTACATAAATGGGATTTGCTTTTTGATGAAATAAAAGGCAAATGTCTCTTGTTGGTAAAATAAAGTAGAACTGATAAGGAGAACTTATAGAAAGATGTCAAAGAAGAAAGGCATAATTGGTTCGACATTGCAATTAACGGTTGCAGTGCTCTTTATTAAAGTTTTGGGGCTTGCTAAGAAGTCGATTATTGCAGCAGTTTGTGGTGCGACTGCAGAAACAGACGCATTTTTTATCGCATCAGAAGTGATTGTCGCGTTATGTACTGTCTTCTTTTCGTCTATTTCAATTTCATTGCTCTCAATGCATACCAATCGGTTACTAAAAGAAGGGCGTGATGCATCGAACAATCTTATTAATGCGGTTCTAAAGATATTTATCCCAATTGCTTTTGTTATTACAATCATATTCGTTTCGTTCTCTGACGAAATATCCAGAATATTGGCGCCTTCGTATGAGGGAGCCCAGTTGCAGGATTTATCCTCGTATATTCGAATAATAGCGATTGTTTTTGTTTTTAGTTGCTATTACCAGATCATTAATGTTGTACTTGAAACGGATAAAAGATTTCTTCCTGGAAAAGGTCAAGCCTTCTTTCAAAATTTATTTGTTATTGTTTCTGCATTGCTGTTTTATCCTAAGATGGGAATCTCTGCATTGTTATGGGCCTTTGTTTTGGCTGGATTTATTCAATGCATACAAATAACTTGGAATGCCAGAAATTGTTTCAAGTTTAAACTGAAAACCTCCGATGAGATAGCAAACATTAAGATGCTGATTTCGCTGGCAGGCCCGTTGATTGTAGGCAATGCAATCTACGAAATTAACGATATTGTTGACAAACAGATTTCATCAGGCTTAGGTCACGGCGGTGTCTCGGTACTATCTTATGGAGCATCCATTAATGAGATCGTTACATCTTTGATTGTTACATCTCTTTCAACGGTTCTTTTTTCCCATTATGCAACATGGATTGCAGAGGGGAAAATTGAAAAGGTAGGGGATAATCTACAACAGTCACTAGAGTATTTGTTCGTAATTATTATGCCGATTATGGTCATGTGTTTTGTAGGTGGTGACCTAATAGTTGGGGTACTATATGGAAGAGGCAGTTTTAGTACGGAAGCTATTTCAAGAACAAATGGAGTTGTTATCGGGTATGCCGCAGGTTTCTTTTTCCAAGCGGCGAGAGCAACTATCGTTAAGGTTTATTATGCTTTTCAAGATACAAAAACCCCAATGATAAATGGAGCAATATCCGTTGGCGTCAATGTCGTTCTGAGCATTACGTTATCAAAATTTCTGGGGGTTACAGGTATAGCTTTGGCAACGAGCATTTCTATGCTTGTTGTTACTGCTTTGCTCCTTCCGGGGGTAAAAAAATACACTCCAAGTTTTTCCATGAAGTCTAGCATTACCGACGGCCTGAAAATTTTATTGGCTTCTGGGATAGTTTGGCTTACAGCAGCCCTTATAAAAACCACATTACAGGGGGATATATATCTGCAGTTTGTGATTATGGGCACCTATATTGTTCTCGCATACGCAGCATTAATCATGCTGCTGAGAGTTAAATGTATAAACCGGATTATAAAACGTTTCAAAGGTGCAAGGTGATAATATGACATATGAAGGGTTCAGACTAAAGGTGAGTAAGTATTGGCGCAAGGGACTTGCAAAGGAGCGCCAAAAAAAGTTATTGGGTAAAGATTTTACTATTATTTCCAATAACTGTTGGGGCGGAATGATTTACGAGAGTTATAATCTTCCGAAAAACTCCCCAACAGTAGGTTTGTTTTTCTTTGCAGAGGATTACATACGTTTTCTAAAGGACTTGAAGGGATTCGTAACAGCTCCTCTCAAATTTATTACACCAGAAGATTCAAAGTGGAAGACGAGGCCGGAATTGGTAAATGATAAACGATTCGGTCACTATCCGATAGGTCAATTGTCCACCGGGGGGGGACAGTCGAAATCTTTTTTTCTTACATTATCATAGCGAGCGTGAGGCACAGGAAAAGTGGGAGCGTAGGTGCAAACGCATAAATTGGGATAGAATCCTTGTGAAATTTAATGATCAGAATGGAGCTACGCAGGAAACGCTTGACGAGTTTTTACGCATTCCATATGATAAGCTCTTCTTCACCTGCAAAGAATGGGAAAGGATGACAGCGGATTGCTTTGTCATACCTCAGCCTTCGTTCTATAAAACAATTACAGCATCCCATGAACCATTCGGCAAAAGTCGATATGTTGACATAACGGAAAAAATCAATACTCTCTATAAATGATTTCTGATTATAACAAATGTATAGTTTTTTGCCTTCGGACATTATCAATGCACAAGTGATAAAAAAGGACAAACAATAGATGTTGTTCCTAATTCATCAAATCTATTATACCGTTTCCAAGAATTTATCTACCCTGGAAATTATTCTGCTTTTATTTTCCATAATTATCGTTTTGTGCAACCGCAGGAAGTATCCATACATCCCTCCACTGTATTCTGTTTTTCTTATCCTCTATATCACACTATTGCGTCGTGCGCCTGGTTTTAATGTAAGTATATGTTTCAAGCTAAAGCTGAGGCCGAATGCGGTTGTATGGGCAGGCAACTTGCTGAACCTGGTCCTTTATGTACCGTATGGGGTAACAAGCTGGCTGTGGAAGCGAGAAGCCAAGAAGATAGTCGCAGTTGGTTTTGCTTTGTCTGTGTCCTGCGAGGTACTCCAGTATTTGACCGGGCGAGGCATGGCAGATGTAAATGACGTGCTGTTCAATGCACTGGGAGCAGTGGTTGGAGTTTGGATTTCGGCAAAGGTATATTCAAAGTGAGTTGAATGGAATATGCAAACAACAAAACTATATGTAGAATACATTATAATCGGCATGGAGACGTTGATCTGGTTAGGCCTGCTCATTTTGCTGATTCTGGGCACGCCTGCAATTGCCATTTTTGATTACTGCATACAAAATTTACTCACGTCCATATTCATGCTTGGTGCATGTTATGTCCTGGGACTTTTGGTAGACCGAGTGGCAGATCAGTTGACGAAGAAAACGAAGGAAAAGATAAAAGGAGCCTATCCGATTGAGGCAAATACTAGCATTACCGTATGGGATAAGGTTAAGCAGGGCTCGTTTGCAGCAGTCTCATTATCCCGGATTCGAATCCTTCGTTCTACTATGCTGAACTTTGCAATAACCGGTTTTGTGGGAATGCTGGTTGCAATTGTTGTGTACCACAATGGGCTATTGTGTATAATAACTCTATTTGGATTTGAGATTATGGCTTTGATTGCAGGGTGGGCACATAAAAGCCTTCTTGAAAGCTGTTATAGCAAAACTCAGCAGATAGAAGCGGACATCAACAACGTACTCTAAAACATTGGTAGCACAAGAAATAGAGAGAAAACACAAAGGGGCGAAAAGCAGTGAGCAAAGACAAAAATCAAAATGATGCGTCGCTTGACGCGGAAACTTCTGGTGCTGTGGCAGCCCTGTCATGCATGAAGGAAACACTGGATCAGATGGTGGATCCAACGCTACCGGATACTGTTAACGATGCAATGGCATCCCTGTCGGCCATGTTGGACCCCCTTGCTCAAGCAGCAGACAGCTCTATACCAAATTCCCTCACCGCTGCTACTGACACATTGCAATATAAACTGAAGAAATTGCCTCCAATGGATTATACAGGAATAATGGCCGACGTAGTAAATACGACAGAATCATTTTATAGTAATTGCTTTGGAAAAGAGCGTCTGGCTGAAATCTTTTCTATGGTAAGACTTGTCGGTGATTCACCCGAAGTGAAGAGACTTCAAGCCATGCTGGATGCCTATGGCCGTGACGGCGTAATAAATCAGGATGGTGTCCATGCCTACATAGATGATTTTGGCAGGTACTGGGAGCATGCAGCCAAAGCAAAAGACCGTGATGAATCGGCTGTTCCAGCTCAGAACCTGACGATTATCAAGCTTATTTCGAACCCCCAAAAAGAGGATTTACCTAAAGGAAGCAAGTCTGTATTCGAGGAACTTTCTAAAGGTGCTGCGGCAAATCTGGCAACATCGAAGGATGTCCTTTACGATGTGAGAAAGAAGGAGTTCTATCGCAAAGGATCCCCTGATCAGAAGATTTCTCCAAAACAAGTATCGGTCGCGGTAAGCGCCCAGCAGGTTTTTGAGGACATTTCTCAAGATGCGCTGATTGCTTTTGAGAGCAAATTGTTCGAGAATGTATCTTTTGCCTGTCAGGATCCTGTTGGCAGAATGATACACGACAGAATAGAGGCCTGGACTGACCGAGTTGCCCTGGATCGGGACGTATATTATCATGCCCGCAGGATCGAAGACGGATGCGATTATTACAACGACGATGAAATGATGAAAGCGCCGACCAATGTTACTTCTCAGGGCCGGTACAATGACATTGGCAGAAGTTACTATTATATAGCGGATACCAAAGAGGGCGCGATTAAGGAAATCACCAAGCATTGTGGCAGCAAAAAGCCTAGGGTTCAAGTTGTGGGCCTTCATCCTACCCAGCATGTCGAAATCCTGGATTTGTCTGAGAAAATAAAGGGAAGATGCGCCTTTCTGGAGCATCTGCGCCGACAGGCGAGAACAACAAGGGGAGTTGTGAGAGAATATATGCTCCCCAATTATGTGGCGAATTGTTGCCGGGATCTCGGTATAACAGGAATAAAATACAAGAGTTCCCAATCCGCCAAGTACAACTGTATTGTTCTCTGGAACGATGGCTATTTTGACTTCGTTGATGGCACCCGAGAAATATTTGAATGAGAACTGGAACAGCAAGTCATGAGTATTTCTCCTCATTTTATGATACCAGCATATTGTCAAAACTGTTTCTCTCTACGAGAACGAGGGTTGAGAAGAGGAACTGAAGAAGCAATTTGCCGCATTGAGGAAAAGGCTTCGCTCCGATTCTACAATCCGTTCAGCTTGAAGAAATGGAATATAGATTGTGACGCAAACAAAATGCCCTCTGTGTAACTCCGCAGAAGGCATTTTTTTCTCAATCCCATTTCTCGCTCTTAGCCCTGAGTAGTTCCTGTATTTCTTCCTCCGTAGCAAGGCATGGGGAAGGCATCCCCTTATATTCATGCTTCCCGCAATCCGGGCAGCGACTCTGCCTCAAAGCAGTAATGGCAGACATCGCAGAAATAGTAATTCACGACATTTTGCACTTCCAATCTGTGTTTTGTCATAGTCTTATGTTTCATCAGGATACTTTTCTTTCCCAAGGTAGTCCGCAATACTAGTGATGCCCTCAACGACAAAATCGGCAATGTCATCAAAGGGAATGATGACTGGCAGCTCTTTCTCAATGCCCACAGCTTTTCTATTACTGTCCTGCATGACTTTCAGTTCTCGATAAACTGGGTCAATCATAACAACTGTGCCAGTCAGACTAATGTATTTTCCGGTGCACTCTGTGGTTCGGACAAAGTACCGTACTACGACCTTCATACCTTTTTTGACCTGCAGGAGCTTGTCGGATAGAGCGTCCTTCTCCTCATCGGAAAGTTCGACTTTCTTCACCAGCAGCTTGCTGGCTCCCTCACTGGAAATTTCATCATCGAAGCCACGCAGCGCAGCAAAGGGGCTGAATATCTTGGCCCGGTTTGAGAGTGCCATCCGGGGGTGCTTTACAGGTGGCTCTGGACGGCTGAGATGGAGGATGTCTGCATACTTCTGTGCGACGTTTCGTCCTTCTTTGGTATTCCTGAAGTCTGCCATAGAATCCTCCTTGCTGCATTATTTGGCCTTGTGGCCGCCGATCTGACCGTTCCGTTCTCGCATAGTGGCTCCTTCCAGATAGTTGGTGCCCTTCAGAACAGCGTTTTTTCCGAACTTCTTCTTGATACCGAGCATGGTCGCCTGTAGCGATTTCTCTCGTTCTAGTTTGCTGGTGTCGGTGAAAAGATCCACTTGCAAGATGCCCTGATCCTTGACCACACGGTTTGCTGCGATTGTTATTCTCCGCACAGTCAGATTTCTGTTGGCAATGCGGTCGAACAGTTCTGTGGTAGCGGCCATCAGTTGGCTGCTGAGATTAGTCGGGTTATCCAGCCGTGTACTGCCGTGGGCACCCTTCGGGACAGTGCGACCGTAGTGATCGATGTGGACAGGACCGTGATAGATGCCCTTGTCACAGTTTTCCCGGTCATAGCCAATGTCCAGTGTCAGGCTGTCCGTGACCAGTCCCTTGTCCGTAAGCTGGAATACCAGACTGTCGGTCATCTCCTGGACGATGATCCGAGCCTTATCATAAGGATAAGGACAGGAGAGTACTTGCCCCTCGGACAGGCTGTTGGTTTCGGGACGATAGGCGTTGATCTCCTTCATCCCGCAGGGTTCCAGCCCCCAGGCATGGTCGATGAGAATCTCAGCATCTATGCCGAACTCCTTATATAGTATCTCAGGGAAGTGAATGCTGGCTCTTGCCAGCTCACCCATCGTATGGATGCCATGCTTTTCCAGTCTGCGGACGGTGCCGGTGCCAGTCTGCCAGAAGTCCGTGAGAGGCTTATGATCCCAGAGTAGATACCGGAAGGATTCTTCATCAAGCTCTGCGATGCGGACGCCGTCCTTGTCCGGAGCGGCGTGCTTGGCGGTGATGTCCATTGCCAGCTTTGCCAGGTATAGATTGGTGCCGATTCCGGCAGTGGCGGTGATGCCGGTGGTGTACAGCACCTCCCGGATCATGGTCATGGCGAGGTCGTGGGCAGACATTTTATAATGCGTAAGGTATGCTGTGGCATCGATGAACACCTCATCGATGGAATACACCACGATGTCCTCCGGAGCAATGTACTTGAGATAGATGCCGTAAATCTGCCGTGAGATCTTCTCATAGTACGCCATCCGGGGTGGTGCCACCAGATAGGATACCTCAAGAGAGGGATCGGCGGCGAGGGCAGTGGCATCGTAGGACGCAGCCGCAAGAGAGGGAACACCATCTTTGTACACAGCTGTCTTGTTCCGGATGGCATCTCGCAAACGACCGTTGTTGATCTCTTTGACACGCTGCACGACCTCGAACAGTCGAGCTCGACCGGGAATGCCGTAGGACTTCAGCGATGGGGACACAGCCAAGCAGATGGTTTTCTCCGTGCGGCTGGCATCGGCCACGACCAGATTGGTGGTCAGCGGATCGAGATGCCGTGCGGCGCATTCTGCCGAGGCATAATACGACTTGAGGTCTATTGCCAGATACGTGCGCTGCGCCATGCTGTGTCGCTCCTTCCATTAGGTTGCTCGCTCCACATACCAGCGGCCAAGCCGTCCGGTGAAGCGAGGGTCGATGTGTTCAAAGAACAGGTGCTTCTCCTGTCCTTGGATCAGGACAGTGAAACAGTCGCCATTGCAGTCGTTGTCTGCGGTTCCTGCCGGCCGGAAGTCCCGGACAGTTTCGATAGGGAATGTCCTTCCGTCCGCCCAGGTGATGGATGTTGGTTGCATATAGCCGGTTGAATCAAACTCCGAGGCGACCTTTACATAGACACGCTCGATCTTGGTTCGTTTGGGTATTGCCATGTGGGTCACCTCCGATCCTTAGTGCTTAGCCCGCAGGAAGCGGTTGTCGATATCAACGGGCAGTTGGAGGTGCTCACCGCGGCGGATCAGGCTGTACATCTTAAACGCGAAAAAAGGCGCTGGAATGCAGAGCTCTTTGGCAACGCTGAAAAAGTCGGTGTTGCCGGAGTGAATCAGATCCAGCACCTCCGCATCATCCAGTAACAGATCGGCGGCGAAGAAATTGGCTTCCCTTTCCAGTCTGCCGGTGGCCTGATAAATGTCGAAATCCTGCATGGCTTGGCAGCGCAGATGATTCGAGTGTTCAAAGATATGCCCCAGTTCGTGACCGGCAATGACACGCTGCTCCTCGTAGGGAAGATGGGGATTGACTGCTATGTATCGGACACGATTTACAATCGTAGCAAAGCCACGCAGACCATCAGCATCCAGAAAGGTAGCAGGCCAGAGTTTCGTATTGGGCAGAGCGTCAATCAGCTCAAAAGGGTCACGGGTACCATATTTCTGAATCAGTTTTTGAGTATCGTCAAAGGTTTGAAGTTGTGTCATTCTTTCACCAACTTTCTGGCAGAAGATCAGGTGCCGTTATCTTCGGCATTCTTCCGGTATTTCTTCGGCGTGAACTTTTCACGTGCCACCTTCTTGGAATCCATAAAGATCCGCTGCATTTCAATGGCAAACGCCTTTTGATCTTCCTCCGAAAGAGAACCGCCGGCGAATAGTTCACGAGTCTGGCTGAGAATCTCGCTGGCCTGTGCCTGACCGCGCCGCCCGTAGAGGGAGCCTACCTCGGTCATAAACTCCTCATTTTCGGTCATCAGATAATTGACGTCCGTTTCAAGCAGCTCGGCCAGCTTTGCATACATATCGCGAGTGCGGGGATAGGTGGTACCGGCCTCATAACCGCCAATGGTACGGCGGGTTACGCCCATCTGTTTCGCAAGTTCCTCCTGAGACCACCCCTTCTGCGTGCGGAGGTCTTTTAGTTTTTCTCCGAAGTTCATTGCTAGTGCTCCTCGTATTATAAAGTAGTAGTTATTAGAGTCCCTCTCCAAGGACAAAATGCTAC
>OCPW01000623.1_pt1 | contig 24633 bp, 27 predicted proteins | sample 1538761 | NCBI WGS metagenome assembly OCPW01 (sample SAMN04571724, study PRJEB22368) | human gut metagenome | biome: human gut; material: stool | host: Homo sapiens | place: Luxembourg | collected 2012-09-20
CAAAGGAAGAAGATCCGGATGTAAAACTGCAGGAAGTAGTGAATGAGAATAAAGTACTCAGGCAGCGGATCAACACAAGGAATGAGCATCAGAAACAACTGGCAGAATTTTATCAGTTGACTCATAAAAAAGAACATAAGAAAGAAGACAGCACCGGATGGGGTGCTTTTTTTGACGGTAAAAACAGATAACAAAAATGCGGTGTCAGATTCTGACACCAGAAAGAAAAGGAGACGAAAAATGAAAATTGAAGACTTATCACAGGAAGTAAAAGACAAAGTTAAACAGTTACTGGAGGATGCTCCGGCGGATCAGAAAGCGGATGCGATTATGCAGTCAATTGAAATGATCCAGGAAGCAACGCATGCAGAGCTGATCGGGCAGGTTGTAGCAGAAGCAGAAAGAGCAAGCCATGATGCTGAATATAAAAAGCAGCTTGGACTTAGGAATCTTTCACAGGAAGAAAAGAAATTCTATGAAGGATTCAAGGATATCAGACAGTCGATCACAGCAAAGCAGATCGATATCATTCCGACAGAGATTATCGACCGAACATTAGATGATGTAAAAAAGGCTTCGCCAATTCTGAAATTGGTAAACATGGCACCAGCAAATGTAAAAAAATGGATTGTTGCATCGCATTCCGGAGCTGCAAGCTGGCATGGACTTACAGAGGCAATTTCTGGCGAATTATCTGCGGAAATTTCAGCACTGAACATTGAATTACATACACTCTCTGCATATCTTGTTATTCCAAAAGCAATCAGAGAACTGTCGTTAGAGTTTGTGGATCGCTATTTCATGGCTATCTTGTCAGAAGCTATGCAGGATGGACTGGTAAAAGGATACCTGGATGGTGATGGAAAGAATGCACCGATTGGAATCTTCAGACAGATTGGAACAACGAACAGCGATGCAACGAACAAAGCAAAGACGGTTGTTAACAATATCACAAAATTCAGCCCGAAAGGACTTGCTGAAACGAGAAAAACACTCACAAATGAAGGAAAACGTGTGGTAGACAAACTGTACCTGATCTGCAATCCGGCGGATGAGGCAGAGTATGTAGATCCTTGTATGTTCGGAGAAGCACTGACAGGCGGTTATGTAAATAAGTCATTTATTGATATTGAAAAAATCCCGGATGCAAATTGCCCGAAAGGAAAAGCAGCGTTTACGATTGAGGGATACTACACAATGGGTACTACAGAAGTAAGAGTAAATGAATATGATCAGACGAAGGCACTGGAGGATGCAGATCTGATCATTGCCAAATGCTACGCAAACGGACGTGCAGTAGACGACAATGTGGCAGTTATCTTTGATGTGACCAAACTGGAAGAATACGTGCTGCCGGTTACACAGACGGTTATTGAAAAAACTGTATAAGAACTACGGAAGGCGGGATTGAATTATGAACGAAGCAGAATTAAATGCACTTGTGAAAGAAATGCGGGATGATTATCAAATCCCGCCATACCATCCTGATTCGGAACTTAAGAACTATGCAAAAGAAGGAGAAATGCACCTGGGAAAATTGAATTCCGGGTGCAGTATCACCGAAGATCTGCTGTATAGATCGCTACTGAAAAACTATATGTATTATGCTTTCTATCACAAGACCAGTGAGTTTTTTGAAAATTATGGAAGCATTATAACAACGTGGCAGATGGAAACGGAGGTATAGGCGTGAATTTACCAGAATACACAGATGGAGTAGTAGAATTCTATGAAATCAAAACCGATAATACGGAAGATTATCCGGAAGAAAAAATCAAGAAGATAGATCTGCCACCGGTCTGGTACAGAGAGTTGTCTATATTCGACACCACCAGGGCAAAACTTTCCTCTCTGAGCGTAGAAGTAACGATGAAAATCAGTATTCCACAATATAGGAGAATTAACAGTGGCTACATTTGCATGATTGATGGAGCACAGCATGAAATCTACAATGCAGCGCATGTGACTACGAAAGACGGCTTTAAAGAAACGGAGCTGACACTTAAGACACCAACGATAGACAGGGAGGTTATTGAAGATGACACAGAAAGAACTGAGTGAGATCTTGCACGATAGTGGCTGTCCTGCGAATGAAGGAGTCAGTAGTCTCAAAAATGAAAAGGTATTTCCAAGAATTGATTACTGGGAGATTATGTGGGAAGACACAATGGCATCCGGTGATGATTATGAGGATAAGATCACATGGCAGATTAGTTTTTACGCTAGAAAGCCACGCAATCCGAAACTGATCGCATTGAAAAAACGTCTGAATAAGCTTGGCTACCATCCGACCATTGCCCACGAATACGTGACAGAAGATCGTGTTTGGCATTCTTACTTTTCAATTACAACGGACGGGGTGATTGGATGAGTAGCGAGATAACCTTTGACGGTGGAGGATTTGAAGATTTCGAGGAAATGTTGAAACAGTATTCCGAGAATGTAAGCTCTGACAAAGCACTTGACGCAGTGGAAGAGGGAGCGAAGGAGTTCGTCAATGACCTTCTTAGACTCCCAAAACCACGAAGTCAGATTACCAAAGCAGGGTACACGCATATTGTAAGTACATTCGCACTGGAAAGAACTGACAGCGGAATCAAAGTTGGATGGGGCAAGTATTACGGTCCAATGCTTGAGCATGGAACCAGGAAGATGGCAGCAAGGGCACACTTGAAGCCATTCTTTGAAAGAAACAAGGAAAAATACTACAAGAAGATGACAGAGAGCATCTTCGGTTAGGAGGTTGACTAATGTCTATTAATACAAAAAAACCGGCCATGAAACAGACAGTCGGAGCACAGTACATGTGTTTTGCTGATGCAACAGAGGACGACGAGTACAACGGTACTTATGAAGCTGATGTTGAGAAGACAGAGGTTGTGAAGAGTGTAAAAGTCACAGAAAACTCTCAGACAAGCGATGCGTATGCATCCGGGAAAATCTACGATTCTGATTCACCAATGTCAAGTATTGACATTGAGGTATCCGTGATCGCATTCCCGGATGATACAATCTCAAGAATGCGTGGAGAGACAAAAGGAACAGGGGGACTTATCCTTGCCGGAGGAAACAGTGAAAGACCATTCTTAGCTTATGGTAAGGTTGTGAAACTGAAAAACGGAAAATCTCGTTATGAGTGGTTCCCAAAATGCAAACTTGTTGAGAACTCCGATGATATTGCAACATCTGAGGAAAAAGCAAGTGAGCAGACCGACACGATCAAGATTAGAGCATATCCGTTTGATGCAGCAGGAAACATCGTGAGCAAGGTCACAGAGTCCACGGCACCAGCAGGACTTACAGAAGAGAAGTTCTTCGCAAAACCGATTCTGACGGATGCAGACCTTACAACAGCAATAGGAGAGTGAAAGGAATAAGTGGCACATGAATGCAGGTAAAATTATAAAGCTTACAGACGGGACAACCATTGAAGCGAAAATGAATTTTGGAACAATCTTTTATCTTGATCAGATAGGTGGTTCAAAGCTTGGACGGAGAATAGACAAACTTGAAAAGATTGGAAAAGCAACAGACAGCGACAAGATGAATTTTGCAGCGAAGCTTATCTATGCAATGGTAAGAAGCAATGGGAGAAAAGTGACATTTGATGAAGCACTTCAGCTTGTGCCACCGGATCCTACAGAACTTCTTGAAGTTGTAGAGGCTTATCAGAAAGAAGTTGACAAAATTAAAAAAAAAGAGGAATCGAAAGCACAGATGAAAGCATTCAGCTCGAGATAAATTGGGCTGAATATATGGTTGATGCGAGAGAGATGGGAATGACAGAGGACGAGTTCTTCCATTCATGTCCCGTCTTTTTTTGCGAACAATACGAGATATTCTGTGAGAAGAAAGCGAGGAAGGTGAGGACGTTATATGGCAGATGAACTGAAGAGAGTTGGATTAGTGTTTAAGGCAGATGGTGCAGCAGACTTTCAAAAGACGATGCAGCAGGTAAATACAGCCGTTCAGGAAAATAGTAATTCGTTTAAACTTGCAAAAGCGGCATGGGATGACAGTACTACTGCAGTTGAAAAGTTAAAAGACCGTCAGGAATATCTGGCAAAACAGACGGACGTTTATTCTGATAAGGTGGAAATTCTGAAGCGTGAGCTTGAAGAAATGGAATCTGCAGAAAACAGAAATGAGGATGCAATCCGAAAGAAGCAGAACCAGCTTACAAGCGCACAGATTAGTTTAACAAAATATCAGAAAGGCCTTGCTGAAGTAACAGAAGAACTTGAGAGCGGTGCAGCAGAAAGTAAGGAACAAATTAGGAAATTATCTGATGAAATTGCAGAGTCTACAGATAAAATTAAGGCGAATGAGATTGAAATCGAAGCTCTTAAAGCGAAATATGACGATCATATAAAGTCGATTGTAAAATATAAAGATGAGCAGAAGTATCTTTCAAATCAAACAGAGAATTATGAAAGAATACTTGAATCATTAAAAAAACAATTGGATATTCTTAAATCTGCTGAAAATAAAGATGAAAAAGCAATTCAGGACAAAAAGAACGAGATAAATGAAACTACTACAAAACTTAATGGTTACAAAAGTAAACTGGAAGATGTTGAGAAAAAGCTGAAAAGCGGAGCAACTGCAACGGAAGATTATGCTGAAAAAGTACAGGTTTTTGGAAATAAAGCAAAAGAGATAGGGGATAAGTTTAGTGGAATATCAACGGCGGCAGCAGGCATAGTAGCGGCAACAGCAGCTACAGTACCTGCAACAGCAGAATATCGTAAAATTATGGGATCGCTTGAGGTATCGAGCCAAAATGCAGGGTACACAGCAGAACAAACAGCGGAAAGTTATAGAACCTTATATGGTGTGCTTGCAGATGATCAGACAGCTGCAACAACTACGGCCAATCTTCAGGCGTTAGGTTTGTCACAAGAAGAATTAAGCACGGTAATTGAGGGGACGATTGGTGCATGGGCAACTTACGGAGATAGTATTCCAATTGATGGACTTGCAGAATCAATCAATGAGACTGTGAAAACAGGTACTGTTACGGGGAATTTTGCGGATATGCTCAATTGGGCGGGAACTTCAGAGGATGCATTTAATGAAAAGCTTGCAGCTTGCGGAAGCGAAAGTGAGAGAGTAAACCTGGTCATGCAGGAAATGGCGAATCAGGGTCTCGTAGATGCAGGAAAAAAATGGCAGGAAAACAATAAGAATTTGGTAGACGGAAATAAGGCAACAGCAGATTTCCAACAGGCAACAGCTGAGCTTGCGGATACAGTTGCACCGCTGATTACCAAAATTACAGAATTGATTGCCGGATTGATTGAAGAGTTTAATCAGCTCTCCCCGGAAGGACAGAGATTGATTACCGGATGCGTATTGGTAGTGGCAGCAATAGCTCCAATTCTTTCGGGAATCGGGAATATTGCGATGGGAATACAAACATTGATTCCGTTGATTTCAAATCTATGGACCGTGCTTGGACCAATGGGAATTGTCGTGATAATTGGTTTGATTATCCTTTTATATAATAAATGTGAATGGTTTAGAAATGGAGTTAATGCAATATTTGGCGGCATTGCAGATTTTATTAAAGGTGTAATTAATAAAATTAAGGGACTTTTCAACTTTGAATGGAAACTTCCAAAAATTAAACTTCCACATTTCAAGGCGAGTGGAGAATGGTCGCTTGTTCCACCAAAAGTTCCAAAGTTTTCGGTTGACTGGTATGCAAACGGCGGTATTTTGAACAGTCCTACTATATTTGGATCAAATGGTAATAGTCTGATGGGCGGAGGAGAAGCAGGAAAAGAAGCTGTTTTGCCGATAGATCTGTTAAGATCTTATATCCGGGAAGAAAACCAGGGGAACAATGAGGTACTTGCACAGATGATAGCTGAAGCTATGTCAAGAATACCTCTTACGGTCGAAAATAATATCCAATTAGGAGATAAAAAGCTTGCAGATGTATTAGTAGATGCAATCATCAAAAAAATGTCCCAGAGTGTTAAATGGAAGAAAGGAGCCGTTGGAGCATGATCTTGGATGTAGAATATAACAATATGCTTGGTTCGGCTATGGGAGTGTATGCAAAAGAACTTCCGGATATTCCAACAGCCAAAAGAAGAGAAAAAGAAGTAACTATTCCAGGGAGAGATGGAACTATCTTTACATCGTATGGAGATTATGAGTCGATAGAACTTACTATCCCATTCAATTTCATCTGTGATGAAACTGAATGGGATAAACGGTGGGGAGTTGTGAAAAAATGGCTGTCAGCTCGTTACAAAAGACTGCAACTAAGTACAGATCCGGAACATTTCTACAAGGTGTCCAAAGTGGAACTTGAAGATGCGGAACATACAACTGCAAGGATTTGTAACTTCAAAGCGAAATTTACAACGATAGATGGACTTAGATATCTCCTGGAAGGACAAAATGAACATGCAGCTGAAGACGTAAGATATAACCCGTATGAAGTGGCACATCCAATCTATATGATTTATGGAGAGGGGAAATGTGTGCTGACGGTAAACGGAAAAACGATGACAGCGGATGTGGGACAGAATATCACGATAGACACCGATCGGGAGCTTGCCTATCGAAAGGATAAGACACTGAGCAACACGGCGGTATCCGGAAAATATGATGATCTGTACCTGCAGGAGGGAGAAAACGAGATAACTATAACAGAGGGATTCGACTTGAAGATAATTCCGAACTGGAGGTGCTTATGATACAGGTATATAGTCCGGATAACACAGACTACGAACATAATGGAGATATGACGTTACATCCGGAAGAAGCAACCATCCATGTGATCCTTAATGGAGAATGGACAGCGACCATGGAGCATCCGATTGATTCAGAAGGTCGATGGAAGTACATCGTTGATAATGCGGTGGTGAAAATGCCGTCTTTCAATGGTGATCAACTATTCCGGATCCACAGCAAAGAGAAGAATGATTCAGGAGTAAGTGCAGAACTTACTCCTATTTTTTTGGATGCAAAAGAGGAGTGCTTTCTGGTCGATGTCAGACCAACCGAGAAGACAGGTCAACAGGCATTAGATATCATGACCGCACCGAATGCAAGATATCATGCGAAATCGGATATTAAGAAGGTGTCAACAGCTTATTACCAGACGAAGAACCTGATTGAAGCGATTAATGGAAATGATGATAATTCATTTATAAATCGCTGGGGCGGGGAGATCTTATATAACGATTACACCGTAACAATTAACGAAAGGGTTGGCGGTGATTATGGAGTCCAGGTCCTGTATGGAAAGAACATAGTTCAAGACGGATTCTCTGAAACTATTAATATGTCCGAAGTAGTAACCAGGATTGTACCAAAAGCTTATAACGGATACATGATGCAGGGTGATGAACCGTGGGTGGACTCGCCATTGATTGAAAAATATCCAACAGTTCATTATGGAACGATGACATTCGAAGATGTAAAGATGCGCACAGATGCGAGCGAAGATGATGAGGCTAATGGTGTGACTGTGTGTGATACACAGGAACAGATGGAAGATGCACTGCGTAGAAAATGTGAAGAACAGTATGAATCTGGTGTAGACAAGCCGAAAGTGACTATAGCAGTGAACATGGAACTGCTACAGAATACAGAGCTGTATGCGGATGTGAAGGACCTGGAGAAAGTATCTCTTGGAGATACAGTACATTGTAACCATTCCAAACTGGATATCACATCAGATGCTCGTGCGATCGAGCTGGAATGGGATGCTGTGAGAGATAAAATCGCATCTGTAACACTCGGAGAGTTCCAGTATAACTTCCTGGATAATGTATCTTCCGTAATGAACCGTGTAGAGCAGGCTATAAGGGAAGATGGAACATTAATAGGACAACAGGTGCTGGGTATCATCAATGGAGTAAAAGCACAGATGAAAGCGCAGTCAACCGTAGCGAAAAAGCAGTCTGTAAGAGCCATACTGTTTGAAGATTTGGATCCTGAATCAGAAATGTATGGAGCAATGTGCTTAGGTACATTAGGGTTCGAGATTGCGTCAAAGAGAACTGCAGACGGAAGAGATTGGGACTGGAGTACATTCGGGACCGGCAGAGGATTTATTGCAGATTTCATAGTGGCCGGAACGATGTTGGCTGATCGTATTAAGGGCGGTACACTGACGCTTGGCGGTGATAACAATACAAATGGAATTGCAAAGGTACTGGATGCGAAAGGAAATGAAATCGTAAGACTGGACAAAGACGGCGTATACGCTTGGGGAAAATACATATCTGATGGTAAGACGATGGACAAAAGAGTGACGCTGGAAGAAGGTGTGCTTATATTCTCCGATAAAGCTGTAAGTAATAATATCCATATAGATTATGCAAATTATCCCAATGGAGTAGGTCCAATGTTATCGTTTACGGTAGGCGGAACGGCGACAGACGGGACAAATGCGACGACGATATTAAGACTTACGAAAGACTGTACATACATAGACACACCTAAAATACAGTTTGCAAACAAAGGAAGTGGTAAAACCGGAAGACTTGAATTCTCTGACGGCACGTACGTAGATGTAACGGCCGGAGGAATAACCGGTGGCCACACAAAGGAAGGTGACTTCTGATGGGATGGACGATAGGAAATTTCGTGTTAAGCCAGAGTCAGATGGATGCGAATGCGGTAGAGGTGTATAAATATTTCTCCACAAAAGGATGGACTCTGAATGCTATAGCCGGAATATGTGGGAATATGCAATCTGAGTCATGGCTGAATCCGGGAGTATGGCAAAGTTTGAAAGAAGGAAACTATTCCGGCGGATTTGGACTGGTGCAATGGACACCGGCTACGAATTATACAAACTGGGCGAGTGCGAATGGATATGGAATTACAGATCCGAACGGACAGTTGTATTGGATAGATGCATTATCCGGATCATCCGGGCAGTGGATTGCGACATCTGCATATAATCTGTCCTGGAGTGCTTTTAAAAAGTCGAGCCAGACACCGGAATGGTTGGCGAGTGCGTTCCTGAAGAACTTCGAACGTGCCGGTGTAGAAGTAGAAGCAACCAGACGATCACAGGCAAGATATTATTATAACTTGCTAAGTAAGTATGATACCAATTCGAAAGCTGTTGAGTCAGCTGTCCAGTGGGCGATCAACATAGCGTCTGATGATAGTCACGGATATGATCAGACGCATAGAGATGGACCGGACTACGATTGTTCGTCTCTTATATGCTGGGCGTATTATCAAGCAGGACTGAACACGAGACCAGGATACACACCAGCTACAGGAACGATGTACAATGTCTTTCTTGCAGCGGGATTTGAGGATGTGACGAGCAGTGTTAATCTGACAACAGGCGAAGGCATACAACGCGGAGATGTGCTGCTGAATACGGTTCACCACACAGCAATGTCCATTGGGAATGGACAAGTTGTTAATGCAAGTCAGAATGAGCATGGTGGAGCTACCGGAGGAGCAACAGGTGATCAGACTGGAAAAGAGATCTATGTAAGAAATTATTACAATTACCCATGGAACTATGTGTTAAGACTGCCTGGAGGCGGTGGAGCAGTAGAACCAGAAGGGGTATATATAGTTAGATGGATTCCAGGATAAGGAGGAAAACGAATTGAATACAATTAAAAGAGATGTGTATGTACTCAGGAATACGATTAAAATACCAATAGAAGTCACGAAAGGGACGGATATGGTAGGTATAGAATTCACGGTAAGGGATTTTAATATTCCTGTAACAGCAGCGGCCGTAGCATATTCTTATAATAAGAAAATGAAGAAACCAAATTCACAGTTGTGTGATGTGAGTGACAATGTGATATCGTTCGCGCCAAGAAGAGAATTCTTTGAGGTTGGAATGAATGAACTCCAGATTAGGGTGATCAACGAGAATAAGGCTTTGATTTCGTTCAAAGAAAAAGTAAAGTGTTCTGATGCAATGGGTTTCCCGGACGATGAAGAAGAAAAGCAGCAGACACTTATAGAGCAGCTGGTGTCTAACAGTGGAAAAGAGACAGGCGAAAGAAAAAAAGCAGATGAAACGGAGAGGAATGAACGTACTGCTGCCATCGAAAAAGAAAAGAGCGAACGCACGCAGGCAGACGCTACGGAGAAGTCAGAGCGAAAAGCAGAGATTGATGTGGAGCGAAAGAGGATTGATAATTTGGCAAAACTTCCGGCCGGATCTACAACAGGGGACGCAGAATTAAAAGACATTCGCGTAGGAGCAGATGGCACGATACACGGCACTGCAGGTGAAGCGGTAAGAGGTCAGATTAACCAGATTGATCAGAAATATGAGAAGGAAACTAGTTCACTAAAGGAAGATGTAGACAACCTAACAGTAGTTACGGAAATTAAGGGTTCAAAATATATTCAATCAGGTGCATATATTAACGGTGCGTTTGAAAATGGTTCGTATGACTCTTCAAAACATTTTGACGTTACAGGATGCAAAAAAATCAAAGCTGAAATTCACACAGACCAATACTATGATATTTATGATTTTGTAGATTCGTCCTTTAACGTTTTATCATTTGAAAGAGAAATGAGAAATGACGGGACAATCGAGTTGGAATTAAGTGTTCCCAAAAATGCGAAATATTTTGTTTTGTCTGGCAAAAATATGGATGATTCTGTTGTGGTTGGGACTTTTTCTATAAAGAACGAAGAAACTCTTATAGAGATCCAACCTGTATCTGTATTGAATGGATTTTGGCATCCTATAAAAAATAGTTTTAGTTACTTATCGGGTTACAAATATTATTTGTATGATGTTCGAGAGTATAAACGTGGGGAGTTAAAATCCGTTGCAACTGAATACACAAAAGCTGTTGTTTTACTAGATGAAAATAACGCTTATGTTGAGGATTATAATAGCAATGAGTATTATAAGGGACAGAAATACGATATTTCTATCAATCTTGAAGGTATTGCATATGTTGGTGTTTCTGTAGAAAAAAATGTTACCCCTACTTTTGCTGTTTTAACAGAAAGCGTTCAAAGCGAAGAGTCAAATCTTTTTAAAAAATCCATTGTATGGCTTGGAACATCTATTCCGGCAGGCGGGTTGTATGGATTAAATAATGAAAAATCATATCCCAAAAGAGTCGGAAAAATCTTATCAGCAAATGTTTTCAATGAAGCCGTAGGTTCGTCTTGTATTACGTGCAAATCACCTGATAGAATTAGCGAATCCAATCCTTATGGATTTATAAGTAATTTTGAAGGTGCAAGTAGATGCCTTACAAATACTATTGAGGAAATGAATTGGATAATCGAACATTTTAACGATATTTCTATATTTAATTACGGTACAGTTTCTTCTTTGAGCGATAGTGATAAAGAATTTATACGCTCATGTTCCTATGAAAATAAACTTCTTCCGTATTTAACAGACGTTAGATGCCCAGATTTATTTGTTTTTGACCACGGTCATAACGATTCAATAAATGATATAAAAGAAAGTTATTACGATGAGACTGTTGTATTAAGCGGAACAGAAGAAATCGGCTGGTATAGTTCAGGTAAGCATCAAGATAGTTCTACAAAGCAAAGCATAAAATTCGATGTTTCCAATTATTCTCAAGTATTATTGACTGGAAAAATTGGTGCATGGAGAGATGCCTACGATTTATTCGATGCAAAGGGGAACAATCTTGGCTTTGAAAAAGTAAACAAGGGAGTTGCAGTTGACTACACAGAATATGAAATTGATGTAAAGAATGCAAAGTATTTAGTGGTAAGCAATGACAACAATTTATTAAGCACAGTATCTTTGAAGGCATATAAATATGACAGAAACCACAATCTATATTGCTACCAAGGTGCTATGCGATTTCTTCTAAATCTTATTTTTTCGTTCGACCAGAAACAACGTGTCGTGATGATCGGAGAGTACGAAAATGAGGTACGACCTTATATTGCAAAATACCAAAACAAGGTTGCAGATGAATGGAAGTTACCTATATACCGGCAATGGGAAGAGTATGGATGGTCAAATAATAAAATTAAAACAAAATGGCATTGGAATAATGGCGTTTGGACACTTGGAACAAAAGAGCAAACCATTACTATATTAAATTGTTGGCTTGCAGACACCGTCCACCCTCATTCTGACTCTAGCGGAAAGACTTTGCAATTTATGGCTGACCATATTGCAAGCTGGTTGAAAAACAATATATTTTTGCTTAACTAAAGTCATATACCTTTATGGTATTCGAAAATTAACTAAATGGGGTTTTTGCTTTCAATTGGAATACAGAGATACTTACAGAAGAGGAAGTCGCATGGATGATGAAAAATGATATTGAATATGAGCAAGGAACGATTAATACGGAATCAGAAATTGAGGAATATTTTACAATAGGAAAAAATTCATACTGTACAGGCGTAGAAAGTGATACTTTGGTCGCTAGTGAAGTATTGAATAAATCTGTGACATCTATGTAAAATTGGACTAAAGTTTATAAATAGATTCGTTTATCTTATGAGAGAAATAAAAAAAGAAAGGAGGTCTTATAATGTGACAACAGCAGAAATGATTGGTATAGTTGTTCTAGGGTTGAGTTCGCTAATGAGGGCGCTATATTATGTAAATGGTGCATGGAAAGATTGCAACGGGAACAACGTTGACGAATTATGTTAGTTATAGGAGCAAACCAATATAATAGAGGATGACTAAAAAATGGGCTGTTACATAGCAAACAGCTCATTAAAATGTTATTTTACCATTCCTTACCACCAAAACACAACGAAAAGAAAGGGAGTAAAGACCTATTATAACGGTGGTAAGAGGTGGTAACAAGGAGTTTGGGTGGTTTTATGACTCAAAATTTTTTGCGCGGAATATTGGATATGATATCAGAAGACATTAACTAAGAATTCTTGGAAATGTTCTCCTTCTGCTGTATAATGACGGTGAAAGGAGGAATAAGAAAAATGAAATCCAAAAAAATCAGGTCGTATTGTGATAGGTTAATATTTTTGCTTGGAATAGCATCAGCGGTAATTCTACTTAAATTTTCAAATGCACCTAATTATTTCAATATAAGTATATTGAATAAACCACACGGGGATTGGAATATATTTATAAGTATTCTTACAAGTTACATCGTCACCGCTGGATTTTATTTTATAATGAATTTTATTCCTGATAAAATAAAAGAACAAGAAGAATTGGAAGCTTCATTACCACATAGATGCTGTATGCATAGAGATATACAGTTATTTATAGCAGACACATTAGAAATGTGGGGAAATGTAATTAAATATGCAGGAGAGAGAATGAATGAAAGTGATTTACCACGAATAGAGAGTATACTAGATATGTTTGATAAAGATGTTATTGAAAATTCAGCTGAATATGTAAAACTTTTTGCGGAGGCAAATAGTGTAAGTATGTCGGGCAAAAGACTTTTGTGGAAGGATTCAATTAGCTATGATTTATCAGAAATTTGTGAAAAGGGTGAAAAAATTCTTGATAAATACCAAAAAGATATTCCACTAGAGGTATATTTTCCTTTAAAAAGATTATTAGATTCAAGTCCGCTAATCGGAATTTTAGATAAATTATATCCTATGATTTTAAAAGTAGCAAATGAAAATTATACATTATTAGATTGCATAGCAAAAAATGCGGATGAAAAAATATTTGGAGAAACATCGGAAGACATAGCAAGTATATATAATTGGGTGAATGAAGAATATGATGAATTAGTAAAACAGTTTGATGAAAAGCATAAGGCTGATATATATAAAATAGATTTAAAAGATTTTATAATTAACTAAATAAAGGTATAGTTAACTAAGTGACATGAAGTTTCATAGAAAGAAAAGAGAAAATATGATGAAAAAAATATCGTGGTTGAAAATCGCTTGGAATCTTAGTCAATTGTATAAAAAATTACCAAATCAAGAGAAAAAAGAGTTTATGGAAATATTAGATAATAAAGATGGTGTAAGTATGGAATTCTTTTTAAGACATCATTGGAAACAGATATCATAAATATGTGAACTCTCTTGGATATATTGATGTTAAGAAATATGGAATTGAGAATTTTCTTCTTCCGCTGTATAATAACGGTGGAAGGAGAAAAAATATGCTTGAAGAAATTGAAGAATTGTTAAATGAAAGCGGACCATTAACGCAGAAACAAATTGCAGATACATTAAATATATCAGTAGCATCTTGTAGAATAAATTTGCAAAAACTTGTTGATGAAGGAAAAGTAACTCAGCTTAGCTCACAAAATAATAGAAGATTATATTATTTTATCAATAAAGCCGCAACATATAAAGATGTAGCGAACATGCATAGTGAAATAGCAAAAGAAACAGTTAATGCAAAAGATACATATGAGGATCTCAAAGAAAAATATGATGAAGTCAACAAAAATGTTAATGGTTTGTATGCAAATATAATATCCATTATAGCTGTGTTTGTCGCAATATTTGCTTTGATTACGGTTAATGCGAATATTACATTTAAGCTTACAACTGAGAATATGTATGATGTGTTTTGGGGAATAGTAAAAATAAATGTATTTGTGGTGATATGTATAATAGCAATGCTTGGCGCAACGAGAATTCTTATTATAAATCCGTTGATTAAAGAAAAGAAGAAAGACAAGAGAGGTTAACACCTCTCTTTTTCTATGCAGAAGAATTATTGAAATTCATGCATATTTTACCGGATCACAAACCGTTTAGAAATAAAAAAGAAAAAGAAGAATTAAAAGATACCGCCCGTCCTGGTATTATCGCTGCTGTCATACGGAATGTTGAGAAAAAAGGCGGGGACGGGATATTTTACTTAACCACCAATAAAAACATGGATCTAACATTGATTGAAAAAGATATGCTGATTAAAATGTATGATCCGAAACACGAACACCTTACACTGAATTATATGACAGGGCAGATAGAACCAAAATGAACTTTGAAGATTTTCGAAGAAAAAATTCCGTAATAAGTTATACGGAATTCTGAAGAAGTGCGAATAGTTTTAAAAAATCAATGAGGTTATTTGCAAAAATATTAGGAAAAGAAGAATTCATTACAATAAAAGTGTAACAAAAAAAACGGAGCCGAACCACCGACTACCAATCAACCGGTTCGACTCCTGCACCTAAAAGGCTTGGATGTATTATAACATAATTCGCCAGCCTTTGGGAAGGAGAGTTATGCGAGAACGATTTGTAAATGAGTTCATGACCAAACTGGAGGGTAGGATATCGGATGATGATCTAAGGATCGTATATCAGCAGCTGATTATTTTTGTAGGGGAATATGAGATATCTCCAAGGAACACGGAAGTTGTGCTATATGAAGGATATCTTCCGGAATGCTATAAGATTTTCTTTGTAACACGGAAAATTGAAGGAATGAGCATGAAGTCTCTGGAGCTCTATGACATAGTTCTGAGAGATTTCTTCTACCAGGTCAACAAGAAACTGGAAGAGATCAGCACCAATGACATCCGGTTATATCTGTACCAGACGCAACAGACCCGTAAGATCTGTAACTCCACTCTGGATGGACGCAGGACGATTATTCATGTATTTATGGAATGGGCGGCCAATGAGGGATACATAGGGAGTAATCCATGCCGGAACATTAAGCCAATCAAGTTTGAACGACCGCAGAGAAAGCCATTAACCGGTATAGAACTGGAGATGCTGCGGAATGCCTGTAAGAGCCTTAAGGACAAGGCAATCGTAGAAATGTTTTATAGTACCGGATGCAGGGTGACGGAACTGGAACGATTGGATATAACGGATGTAGACTTTCAGAAGAAAGAGGTATATCTGTTCGGAAAAGGTAATAAGCATCGGACATCATATTTGAATGCAAAGGCAGAACTTGCTATCCGGAATTACCTGGCATCCAGGAATGATAATAATCCGGCGCTATTTGTATCCGACCGGGAGCCGCATGACCGAATTAAAAAAGCAGCAATTGAAAAGCGGATAAGAAAGTTGGGAGAAACTTCCGGAATAGGCAGGCGGGTATACCCACATCTGATCCGGCACACAACAGCGGCGGACGGACTGGATAGAGGAATGCCGGTAGAGGAGGTACAACAGATACTTGGACATGTTAATATTGCAACAACAATGATCTACGCAGAAGTATCTAAGGCGAATGTGAAAAATGATCATAGACGTTGCATTGTATAAGAGTGGGATGACCGCTCTTATTTTATATTCCCGTCCGGTTTGTCCGGGGAATGGAGATAATAATGAGAGAGATTAGAGCAAGACCTTAACAAGGTCTTATTTTATTGCATAGAATAAGAAAGAGGTAAGAGTAGTGAAAGAACTATTATTGCAGACGTATACCCTGATACTTCCAATTATCTTAGGATATATTGTCTGGCTGTTAAAGAACCAAAAAAGAGACCGTGACGCCAATAGCAAAGGGACAATGCTTCTGCTCCGGGTACAGCTGATTGAGTATCACAGCAAATATATGCAGATTGGAGATATACCGTCTTATGCATACGAAAACTTCTGCGAGATGTACGAAGCATATCATGCGCTCGGTGGAAATGGAATGATAACTAAAATGATGCGTGAAATTGAAGAATTGCATTTAAAAAAGAAAGGTGATTAACTATGGAACAGATTATGAATTATGTAAAACCGGAACTGGTAGTAGTGGCAGTTGTACTGTACTTTGTTGGAATGGGGCTGAAACAGTCACAGGCCGTGACAAATAAATATATTCCGTTGGTTCTTGGAATCATTGGAATTGTGATTTGCGGAATCTACGTGATTGCAACCTGTAGCCTGTCTGGTATGCAGAATATTGCAATGGCGGTATTTACAGCAGTGGTACAGGGCGTTCTTGTAGCCGGATTAAGTACATATGTGAATCAGATTTTTAAACAGCTTAATAAAGAAGAGTAAGAGGGTGAGAAATCATCCTCTTTTTTAATAGATGAAAGGAGAACTCATTATGGGATGGACAGAATATGAAAAGAAATTAAAGGAATGGTATGGATACAGTGAAGCGAAGAATCAGGACGATATTATCATAGATATTTATAATTCACAGCGACCGGCCGGATCTTATAAAATGACACGCACAGATCCATGGTGCCATGCTGCAGTGTCTGCAGCAGCTTATGCATCAGGAAATGCCGGTAAAGTACCGAATACCTGTTACTGCCCGACCGGTATTAATATATGGAAAAAGTGGGGTAAATGGGTAGGACGTTACACCAATGCGTACAATCCGCAGCCGGGATACATCATCTATTATGACTGGAATAAGGATCTGATATCAGATCATGTAGGAACGATTGTCGCACGAAATGGAAATATCCTGACAGTAAGAGAAGGTAATCGAAATGATATGCTCTGTGATCGACAGATCAATGTGGATTCACCGTTGATTATTGGATATGGTATTCCAGACTGGGGAGGAGCAACACAGACACCTGTAGCAACGATTCCGAGCCATGAGGAAACTAAACGTACATGGCTGCAGATCGGTGACACGGGAGCAGAAGTTAAAGATGTGCAGACAAAGCTGATTGCACTTGGATATTCCTTACCATCCGGTGCAGATGGGGGATATGGAAGTGAAACATTTAAGGCTACCAAACAGTTCCAGCATGATGTAGGAATTAAGGAAGATGGACTTGCGGGTGAAATCACAAGATCTAAGCTGAATAATGCTTACAACACACGGTCAGCTGCAAAAGCGAATAATTCGTGGGTTGCAAGATTGCAGGCAGTATGTAATGCTCAGGGATTTTCAAACCAGAAAGTTGATGGCATTGCTGGTCCGAATACATTGGTCGGTTGCCCAACGTTGGGAACAGCTTCAAGAGGATCTATCACAAAACTGGTTCAGGAAAAATTAAATGCATTAGGATACAACTGCGGAGCAGTAGACGGAAAGAATGGACCGAATACGCAGAAAGGAATTAATGCATTCAAAAAAGCGAAAGGTCTTACTGCAAATGGAATAGTAGATAAGAGCATGTGGAAAGCATTATTGAGACTTTAGATTAAAAACAATTTGTCCCATGAGTGTCCCATACAGAGATTTAGAGTAAAAGAAAACGCCAGAAACCATTGAATTTCCGGCGTTTTCTTAATTAAGTTCAATGCGGATAGTGGGACTTGAACCCACACGAAGTCACCTCCGCAAGATTTTGAGTCTTGTGCGTCTGCCATTCCGCCATATCCGCATATGTGTTGTTCACACAACAAAATAAATTATAACTATAAATGTATCGTCTGTCAATCTTTTTTTAAAAAAAAGAAAAGGTGAATGTGACAGATAAGGGAAGAATAAGTAGGAGTAAAAATTAGCCTTTTAAAAAGAAGCAAATTGGTGTATAGTAAGATAGTGATTTTATAAGAAAATGAACTATTTAGGTGGAGAGATAAAATGAGCAGTAAAATTGTTCTGATAGATGGCCACAGTATTTTGAACCGTGCCTTTTATGGGCTGCCGGATCTGACGAATGCAGAAGGCCTTCATACAAATGCAATATATGGATTTCTGACGATTATGTTTAAACTTCTGGAAGAAGAAAAACCAGACTATCTGACGGTGGCATTTGATGTCCATGCTCCGACTTTCAGACATAAAATGTATGCAGAATATAAAGGCACCAGAAAACCGATGGCTGATGAACTAAGGCAGCAGGTTCCTGTGATCAAAGAAGTGCTTCAGACAATGGGAGTGAAGACGATCGAATGTGCGGGTCTGGAGGCCGATGACCTGATCGGTACACTTTCCAAGCGTTGTGAGCGCAAGGATATGGAAGTTGTGGTTATTTCCGGAGACCGTGATCTGTTGCAGCTGGCAACTGAGCATGTAAAGATCCGAATTCCGAAGACGAAGCAGGGCAGAACGGAGATAGAAGATTACTATGCCAAAGATGTTTTTGAACGCTATCAGGTGACACCGGAAGAATTCATCGATCTGAAAGCGTTAATGGGCGACACGGCAGATAATATTCCGGGAGTTCCTGGTATCGGGGAAAAGACAGCGACAAAGATCATCACACAGTATCACTCGATAGAAACGGCGCACGATCATGTGGAAGAACTGAAGCCGCCGAGAGCGTCTAAATCATTAAATGAATACTGGGATCTTGCGGTGCTTAGCAAAGAACTTGCAACAATCAATGTGAATGCTGAGTTTTCATATGAACTTTCAGAAGCAAAACTGGGTAACATATACACTGAGGAAGCATATGTCTTCTTTCAGAAACTAGAGTTTAAAAATCTTCTTTCCAGATTCGATGTTGCGGCACCGGCAAATAAGATCGAGGATGGTTTCAGGATTATCACTTCAAAAAGAGAGGCAGAAGAGATTTTTGCAAAGGCTGAAAAGGCACAGACGACAGGAACAGTACTTTTTAAAGATATGGAAAATGTATTGCCGTTATTTGCAGATCAGGCCGGACTCGGAGGTATCGGTCTGTGCTTCTCAAATGAAGCAGGCTTTTGTATAAAAACCGGGAATGATATATCAGGAGAATGGCTTTTGGAAAAGCTTGCAGATGTGGCAGAAACGACAGATACATTTTCGATGTTTCATCTGAAAGAATCAATGGATCAGATTAAGATCCGGAAACCGGAAAATTGTTTTGATGTGAGTGTGGCTGCATATCTGCTGAATCCACTTAAGAATAATTATACATGGGAAGATGTTGCGAGAGAACATCTGGACCTGATGGTTGATGAAAAGGCAGATCAGGAAATAAAGGCCTGCTATGAAGCTTATACAAATTATGCATCAGTAGAAGTCCTGAGCCGGAAATTAGCGGATACGAAGATGGATACCTTATTCCGGGAAATTGAGATGCCGCTGGTATTTACATTGTTCGATATGGAGCAGAATGGTATCCGTGTTGAGGCAGAGGCATTAAAACAGTATGGCAATCAGCTCGCCGGCAAGATCGCTGATCTGGAAAAGGAGATCTACGAAGAGGCTGGCGAAACATTTAATATTAATTCGCCAAAACAGCTGGGTGTGGTATTGTTTGAAAATATGAAGCTTCCGGGTGGACGAAAGACAAAGACGGGTTATTCCACTGCTGCAGATGTTCTTGAAAAACTGGCGCCGGAACATCCGGTAGTTGCAAAGATTTTGGAATACAGACAGTATACAAAGCTCAAATCCACATATGCGGACGGACTGGCAAATTATATTCAGGATGATGGAAGGATTCATGGAAAATTCAATCAGACGATCACGGCAACCGGAAGAATCAGCAGTACAGAACCAAATCTTCAGAATATTCCGGTGCGGATGGAGCTTGGCCGCCTGATCCGTAAAGTATTCATTCCGGAAGATGGATACCGGTTCGTGGATGCCGATTATTCACAGATCGAACTTCGTGTATTGGCACATTGTTCCGGAGATGAGCATCTGATCCGGGCATATAAAGAACAAAGTGACATTCACCGTATTACAGCATCGCAAGTATTTCATATACCGTTTGACGAGGTAACTCCGCAGCAGAGAAGAAATGCAAAAGCTGTAAATTTCGGTATCGTATATGGAATCAGTTCATTTGGACTGAGTCAGGATCTGAGCATTACACGAAAAGAGGCTGCAAAATATATTGATGATTATTTTGCAACCTATCCGGGAATCAAGACATTTCTGGATCATGCAGTGACACATGCAAAAGAAGAAGGGTATGTGGTAACACTGTTCGGAAGAAGACGTCCGGTTCCGGAGCTTTCTTCCAGTAATTTCATGCAACGTTCGTTCGGAGAGCGGGTGGCAATGAATTCTCCGATTCAGGGAGCGGCAGCAGATATCATAAAGATTGCAATGATCCGGGTGAATCAGAAACTGAAAAAACAGAAGATGAAATCAAGACTTGTCTTACAGGTGCATGATGAACTTCTGATAGAAGCATACGAACCGGAACTGGAAGCAGTTCAAAAGATTTTAAAAGAAGAGATGGAACATGCGGCCAAATTAAAGGTGCCGCTTGAAATAGACATGCATACAGGAGTGAACTGGTACGAAGCAAAATAAGAGGTGTGAGAGATGAAGATTATAGGAATTACCGGAGGAGTAGGCGCAGGGAAAACACAGATTTTGGAATATCTGAATAATAAATATGGTGCGACTATTTGTATGGCAGATGAAGTAGGAAAGAAACTGCAGAAAAAAGGAACAGAATGCTTTGATGAAATTGTTGCACATTTCGGAGAGGAAATTCTGGATGAAAAAGGAGAGTTGGACCGGACAAAGCTTTCAGACATTGTTTTTTCCGACAGGGTTGAACTTTCTGTACTGAATGGGATTGTACATCCAAAAGTAAAAGAAGAAATTCAGAAGAAGATTGCAAGAGAAGAACGCAAAAGTACGAATCTGATGCTGATTGAAGGAGCACTTCTGATCGAGGATCATTATGAGGAAATCTGTGATGAACTTTGGTATGTGTATGTGGAAGATTCCATCCGAAGAAAACGTCTGAAATATGCAAGAGGATACGAGGATTGTAAGGTGGATCAGATTTTTGAAGCACAGCTTCCGAAAGATCTGTTCATGCGTCATTGTGACCGGGTGATCGACAACAGCGGACAGTTTGAAGAGACAAAGATCCAGCTGAATAAGATCATAGAAGACTTATAGAAAGGCAGATAATATTTAATATGAGATTATGCAGTATTGCAAGTGGAAGCAGTGGAAACTGCATCTATATAGGAGATGATCAGACTCATCTTCTGGTTGATACCGGTATCAGCAAGAAAAGGATAGAAGAAGGGTTGGCAAAATTGGATATAAAAGGAGATGAACTGGAAGGTATCCTGATTACACATGAACATGTGGATCATATTCAGGGACTTGGTGTGTTCAGCAGAAAATATGAGATTCCAATCTATGCGACACCCGGAACTATTGCGGGAATCCGTAATTATAAAAAATTAGGAAACCTTCCGGATGGACTATTACACGAGGTAGATATAGATCAGCCATTTTCACTGGGAACACTGAATATTGATCCGTTTGCAATCTCCCATGATGCGAACGAACCATCCGGATACCGGATAGATAATGGAAAAAAGGTAGTCGCAGTTGCAACAGACCTTGGAATATATGATGATTATACCGTAGAACATCTAAAAGATTTGAATGCGGTCGTTCTGGAAGCAAATCATGACATACATATGTTGGAAGTAGGACCATATCCATACCCCCTGAAACGGAGAGTTATGGGAGATAAGGGACATCTGTCTAACGAATTGTCAGGAAAGCTTCTTTGCGATATATTACATGATGACTTGCAGTATGTCGTTCTTGGACATTTAAGTAAAGAGAATAATTATGAAGAATTGGCATATGAGACGGTCAGACTGGAAATCAGCATTGGTGATAATCCTTATAAGGGAAATGACATTCCGATGATGGTAGCTAAACGGGATCAGGTATCTGATATCATTGCATTATAAGAAAGAAACAATGGCGAAGACAATAGGAGGAAAACAAATCATGAAGAAATGTGTAATCACAGTTGTGGGAAAAGACACCGTAGGTATTATTGCAAAAGTATGTGAGTATCTTGCAGGAGCAAATGTTAATATCCTTGATATCTCTCAGACCATCGTAGATGGATACTTTAATATGATGACGATTGTTGATGTAACAAATTGCAGCAAAGAAGTGGCTGTGGTTTCAAAGGAGCTGGAAGAGATCGGAACTTCTATCGGTGTTGCCATTCACTGTCAGAGAGAAGAAATATTTGAAAAAATGCACAGATTATAAGCAAATTAAAAATATTTACGGAAAGGCAGGAAAAACACATGATAAACAGATATGAAGTATATGAGACAAATCAGATGATTGCAGAGGAGAATCTGGATGTACGTACAATTACCCTTGGAATCAGCCTGTTGGATTGTATAGATGCAGACCTTGATAAATTAAATGAAAATATTTACAACAAAATCACTACCGTTGCGAAAGATCTTGTGAAGACCGGAGAGGAGATCGAGCAGGAATTTGGTATTCCGATCGTTAATAAACGAATCTCCATAACACCGGTAGCACTGATCGGCGGTGCGGCATGCAAAAGTCCTGAGGATTTTGTTACGATTGCAAAGACATTGGATAAAGCTGCAAAAGAAGTCGGTGTAAACTTCATCGGTGGTTATTCGGCGTTGGTGTCAAAGTCTATGACAAAAAGCGATGAGAACCTGATCCGCTCGGTTCCGCAGGCACTTGCATGTACAGACCGTATCTGCAGCTCGATCAATGTGGGATCAACGAAGACCGGTATTAACATGGATGCAGTACGTCTGTGTGGTGAAATTGTAAAGAAAACAGCTGAAGCAACAAAAGAAAATGATTCTCTCGGATGTGCAAAACTTGTAGTATTCTGTAACGCGCCGGACGATAATCCATTTATGGCAGGTGCATTTCTTGGTGTAACAGAAGGAGATGCTGTGATCAATGTCGGTGTCAGCGGACCTGGTGTTGTAAAGCATGCGATTGAACAGGTGCGGGGCAAAGGCTTCGAAGAGTTATGTGAGACGATTAAAAAGACAGCATTTAAGGTGACTCGTGTCGGACAGTTGGTTGCCGGAGAAGCATCCAAACGTCTTGGTATTCCATTTGGAATTATTGATCTGTCACTGGCACCGACTCCGGCAATTGGAGACAGCGTCGCAGAGATTCTGGAAGAAATCGGTCTGGAACGTGTTGGTGCGCCGGGAACAACGGCAGCGCTTGCAATGTTAAATGATCAGGTTAAAAAGGGCGGTGTTATGGCTTCTTCTTACGTAGGCGGACTGAGTGGTGCTTTTATCCCTGTAAGTGAAGATAAAGGTATGATCGATGCAGTGGAAATGGGTGCACTCACAATTGAAAAACTGGAAGCAATGACATGTGTATGTTCGGTAGGACTTGATATGATTGCGATTCCGGGTAAGACAAGTGCTTCTACTATTTCCGGAATTATTGCAGATGAGATGGCAATTGGTATGGTGAACCAGAAGACGACCGCAGTACGTCTGATTCCGGTTATTGGAAAAGATGTCGGAGAGACGGCAGAATTTGGTGGGCTTCTCGGTTATGCACCAATCATTCCGGTCAATGAATATGACTGCAGTGCATTTGTGAATAGAAAAGGAAGAATCCCTGCTCCTGTACACAGCTTTAAGAACTAAAAAGAGAACAGAGCTATAAGAAAAACGTGTGGCATATGATAATGAATACAATTTATATTATCATATGCTACACGTTTTTGTGCCTGGACAGGAAAGGAGCGCTGCTGACGAAAGTATGATTTATATACTATACATGTATGATCTGCTTTTGGTATTCGTTTATGAAAGGAATTCCGAACTTGTCGGACACTACGCTTTCGTACAGATCTGATGCAAAAGTGGTCTGATCCAGCATTCGTATTGTTTCCGGAAGAAGCGAATCTGTCTGCCCTAATTTTGTAATAACCGGAATGCTGGCGTTTTCTTTTATCTGACGCAGCACATCGGCATGTTCTTTACGAAATCCAAGAATTCTGGTATAGATGCAGGAAGATTCCCGGTATCTCAACATATCTTCTTTTTTTACGGCCAACAGAATATGCAGCAGGCCTCTGCTGATACGGCTGTAAGTCAGTTCTTTTGTTTTTAAAAGGGTGCAGAATTG
>OCPW01000629.1_pt1 | contig 24530 bp, 18 predicted proteins | sample 1538761 | NCBI WGS metagenome assembly OCPW01 (sample SAMN04571724, study PRJEB22368) | human gut metagenome | biome: human gut; material: stool | host: Homo sapiens | place: Luxembourg | collected 2012-09-20
GTCTCACTGGATTTTCGCGTCGCTTCACTCCTAAAAATCCAGTTCGCTTGCACAACCCCTTCGGGCAGCTCCCCCGATGGGGAGCCAAGAACGTTCTTCCGCTTAACTTAACAGTATCACCCACTGGGGAAGGTGCACGAAGGGCGGATAGGGTGCTGTCGGTATGAAAGACAGCTGGGATAAGGTTTCCCGATCACTCCTATGAGAGCTGCAAGTCCCCCGCGGCAGATGGAACGCGAAAATGACATGATCGTTATTTCACATCGCATTTTCTCGTGGCCGGCAGGTGCGCAGCAGGGCTTCGAAAGAACGGATCTGATCGTTATCCGCTCTCACTCTGGAATCCAGCTCTGCACCTACGCAGTATTTCCCGCCACCCATGCAAAGTTTCTTTTACAGGGGAACAAATATATAGTACAATGAAAGATAATAAACTAGCGCGAAAAGCAGTACGGAAAACACAGAAGAGGAGTACGACATGAGTTCCAGAGAAGAATCATCGACCATGGAAAACGTGCAGAAGGACATACAGTGTCTGCGAAAGGTTTTTTCCATAGTACGTCTTGTCAAGGCTGCGCATCCCGAAGACCGGGATACAGCGGATGGTTCCACGCTTTCCGCATGTGATGATGACAGCCGCCGGAGAACTTGTGAATTCTGCGCCCCGCAGACCCATCAGAGCACCTTTACTGATAAGGGCATGCATCTCCACTTCAAGGTCATCGACGGCAAAATGTACCAGATCTTTGCGAAGCCGCTCACGATCGAAGGAGTGCCTTACGTGCTGGAAATGCTGAAGCACATCGATAATACAGACCTCTTCCTTGCGCAAGGCTATGACCAGCTGATGTCCTTCAGCCAGCAGCTCTACATCGATGCCCTGACCGGCGCGTACAACCGCCGTTTCTGGGAAGACAAAATGAAGAGCTTTTCCGGCGTTGCCGGTATCGCTCTGATCGACCTTGATGACCTGAAGCTCTACAACGACACCTTCGGCCACAGCGCAGGCGATGCCGCCCTGAAGGCGCTGGTACAGATCACGAAGAAAGGCATCCGCCGCACAGACAAGCTGATCCGCTATGGCGGAGATGAATTTCTCCTCATCATGCCGAACGTCTCCTCCTCCATCTTCGCAGAGAAGCTCCGCACCATCCAAGAGCACATCCATGAGGCAGATTTCCCCGAATTCCCCGGACTTAAGATCTCTGCCAGCATCGGCGGCGCTATGCTCTACACTGGCAGCATCGAAGAAGTCGTCTCCCGTGCGGACAAGCTCATGTACTATGCCAAGTCCTATAAAAATACCGTGGCCATGGACGAAGAGGTGAAATATGAAAAGGCGCTGCTCGATACCTCTGCCGCGAAGCCGCGAGTACTGATCGTCGATGATTCGGAGCTGAACCGAGATCTCCTGAAAGAAATGCTGCGCGATCGTTACGAGATCCTCGAAGCCGCAGACGGTGAAAAAGGGCTCGCTCTCCTCTATGAGCTCGGAACGAAGATCTCCCTCGTACTTCTCGACGTCGTCATGCCGAAGCTCGGAGGCTTCGATGTACTCGCCGTCATGCAGAAGGAACGCTGGCTCGATGACATCCCCGTCATGATGATCTCCGCCGAAGACTCCCCTGCCTTCATTCAAAAAGCCTATGACATGGGCGCATCCGACTATATCACCCGCCCCTTTAATATGAACGTCGTCTGCCAGCGCTCGGACAATATCACAAAGCTGTATGCCAAGCAGCGCCGTCTTTTGAGCCTGGTGTCAAGCCAGATCCAGGAAAAAGAACGAAATAACCACATCATCATCAGCATCCTTTCCGAAGTCGTCGGTCTCAAGAACGGGGAAAGCCGCAAGCACATCCTGAGTGTCAGCCGCATCACCGAGCTTCTCTTATCACGTGTCATGCAGCGCACCAGCCGCTACCATCTCACCTGGCAGGATGAAGCCCTCATCACGAATGCCGCCGCTCTCCATGACATCGGCAAGATCGGTATCGATGAGAAGATCCTGAACAAGCCCGGCAAGCTGACCAAGGAAGAATTCGAGATCATGAAAACGCACACCCTGATCGGCGCGAAGATGGTCGAACATCTGGAAGCCTTTCGGGAAGAGCCCCTTGTCAAGGTGACTTACGCCATCTGCCGCTGGCATCACGAGCGATGGGACGGTCACGGATACCCCGACGGCCTCAAGGGCGATGCCATCCCGATCTCTGCGCAGATCGTATCCATCGCTGACGTCTACGATGCCTTGACAAGCAAGCGCGTCTACAAGGACGCTTTCGCTCACGAAAAAGCCATCCGGATGATCCTCGACGGGGAATGCGGCCTCTTCAACCCGCTCCTCCTGGACTGTCTCTTGGACATCAAAGACAGCCTGAAGGAGGAACTAGAGAAAAACAGCACCGGCCTTGACATCCATCGGAAGATCCCCGACGGGATCATCCGGGATCTGTGACCGGTGCTCTCTCTTCCCCTCTCATCCTTTCCACGGCGCGCCACGCCGCAAATCCATTGAATGTAAGGAGTTTCCTATGAATATCGAAGCATGCTACAACAAAATGGGCGCTGACTACGCCGAAGTGAAGAGCCGCCTCCCGAGCGACGCCTTTATCAAGCGTTTTGCGCTGAAATTCTTAGACGCCCCCACCTTCGCGCTGCTCGAAAAGAGCCTCGCTGAGGAAAACGTGGATGAAGCCTTCCGCGCCGCACACACGCTGAAGGGCATCACGCAGAACCTCGGCTTCAGCCAGCTCTCACCGCTGGCGATCGAGATCACAGAAATCCTCCGCGCCGGTACCATGGACGGCACAGACACCCTCTTCCCGCAGCTGAAGAAAAAATATGACATGACCGTCGCCTGCATCAAAGAGGTCGACGAATAGGACGTGATAAAAGCGTTTTGGATCGTGAATGATTCAAAGCGTTTTTTATTTGCGACTTTCGTGACTGGTGACAGGGAAACAGCAGACTCTCACATCGTCATTTCGAGCGCATGCGAGAAATCTTTGTCATTCGCAGTCAGGAATTCTCACTTTCCCCACATGTGCCGCGCACCTCTCTGCATGCCTCATCTGTCGTTCATACCGCCAGTGCCCTATCCGCCCCTACGGGGCACCTTCCCCTCGAGGGGAAGGCTTACGATACGGGGGAAACCTGTTGTCACGAGGCCTTCGGGCATCGCCCCATATATACTTTGCGGCGAAGCCGCCACCACCATTCCTAATTCCTAATTCCTCATTCAAGCAGAGCTTTCGCACGCAATCAAAGGACAGCACGCCCAAGGGGCTAACCCTGAACCCTCATCGATTTTATGATTTCTTTAACTCCCCGCGATCCGCCATACACACATTCTATTTATACTATATATATATATCTGATTATATATATGTCTGAGTGTGCTATAATATAGCGTAGGCTTATGTGCCTTAACGGAGGAATCATGATATCGATCGTAACACCTGTATATAATGAAGATGGCAATGTCGTCTATTTCCATGACGAAGTGACGAAAGTCATGCAGACGCTGGATATGGACTACGAGATCATCTACGTCAATGATGGCTCAAAGGATCGCACCGACGAGCTGATCCACCAGCTGGCAGCCGGCGACCCGCATGTGCGGGCGCTGACCTTTGCACGCAATTTCGGCCATCAGATCGCAATCACCTGCGGCATGGACTTTGCCGTCGGAGACGCCGTCATCACGATGGATGGCGACATGCAGCACCCACCGGCGCTCATCCCGAAGCTCATCCAAAAGTGGCAGGAAGGCTATGACATCGTACAAACCATCCGCACCGCGACAGAAGATGCCGGCCCCATCAAGAAGCTGACCTCGGCAGGCTACTACGCAGTGATCAATTCCATTTCAAACTCACCCGTCGTCCCGGGCGGCTCCGACTTCCGCCTGATGGATCGCAAAGCGCTCGATGCCTTTCTGCGTTTCCGTGAGCATTCCCGCTTCATCCGCGGCATCGTAGGCGGCCTTGGCTTCAAGCAGTGTACCATCGAATTTGAAGCGCCTGCCCGCCACGCCGGTGTCTCGAAATTTTCCATGAAAAAAATGCTGCACTTCGCGATGGACGGCATCATCACGAATTCCACCCTGCCGCTGCGTGTGGCATTCTATCTAGGTGTCTTCGCGGCCGTCGCAGGCATCCTTCTCATCCTTCATGTCCTCTACTGCGTCATGATGGACAAAGCCGTCCCCGGCTGGGCGACCATGACCATCCTCATCGCCATCTTCGGCAGCTTGAATCTCATGGGCCTCGGCATCATCGGCGAATACCTCGGGCGTATGTTTGAAGAGACCAGAAACCGCCCCCTCTACTGGCTCTCCGACGACACCGCCGCCCATCTCGATAATCCCTATCGCATGAGTCATAAAAAAGAGTGAGCGGGATGAGGGAGGATCAGGCTGCCCTCATCAGAGAGCCCCGGATCACCTTCTGTCCCCCTCCCCCAAGACCATGCACTCATTCCTCAAATTCCGAAAGGAGACCTCCTCTTGTCCAATACATCCTTTTTTGAAAGTGAATTGTTTTCCGAACTGACGGAAGACCTGCACCAGTCTTCGCGTTTTACTGCGACGTACCGCATCGCAGCTCCCACCTATGAAGAGGCGAAGAAGATCGCCTTCGGCATCGCCGTCGAACAGACGATCGAGTGTCCTTACGAGCTGGTGGACGGCACTCCGATCGCTGACACCATCGTCGGCCAGATCGAAGATCTGAAAAAGGCGGAAGCCGGCGCATACTATGCGACGATCTCCTATGAGCCGGAGGCTGTCGGTGATGAGATGGCCGAGCTCCTCAATATGCTTTTCGGAAATACGAGCCTGCAGCCAGGCGTCCGCCTCATGTCCTTCGAGCTGCCCGAGACCATGTACAACAATTACCCGGGCCCGCGTTTCGGCAGAAGCGGTCTTCGTGACCTCTGCGGCGTGCCACGCGGTCCGATCCTCATGTCAGCCATCAAGCCGCTCGGCAGATCTCCGAAGGAGCTCGCGCAAATGGTCTATGACCTCGCACTCGGCGGCTGCCCCATCATCAAGGATGACCACAGCCTCATGGACCAGCGCTATGCGCCTTTCAAGGAACGTGTCCTCCAGTGCGTCATGGCACTTGCGGATGCCAAAGAGAAAACAGGCAGGAAAAGCATGTACATCGCCAACTGTACCACAGATGGTCTGGGCTTCCTCGAGCGTGCCTATCAGGCCAAGGAGATCGGGGCTGACGGCATCATGGCCGCCCCTGCCATCACCGGCTTCACCATGATCCGTGATCTCGCACGGGATCCGGACTTCGGCCTGCCGATCTTCCTGCACCCCTGCTTCTCCGGTCCGCAGGTCCTCTCGCAGGATGCGGGCATTTCCCCCTTCTGCTACTATGGCCAGCTCTCCCGACTCGCCGGCGCAGATGCGGTCATCTTCACCAGCTTCGGCGGCCGCTTCTCCTTCTCGCAGGATACCTGCCAGAAGATCGCGGAAGGCACCGAGTCGAAGATGGCAGACCTTCGGGCAAGCTTCCCTGTCCCCTCCGGCGGCATGCGCTGGCAGCTCTTCAAGGAAATGGTCCGCATCTACGGTCCCGATACCATCTTCCTCGTAGGCGGCGCTCTTCAGACAGAAGGCCCTGACCTCACCGCGAATACGAAATTCTTCCTCGAAAAGCTCGCGGAAGCGGCGGGAGAGAAGTGACTGGTGACTGGTGACTAGTGACTGGTAGCTAGGGATTAGGGATTAGGGATTCTCCCCCAACTGAGCAGCCCCTTGAAGAAGGGGCGCGCCGAAGGCGCAGGATAGAGTGCCCCGCAGGGGCACAATTCACCGTAGCGGTATATCGCTCATTTGCACTGACCCTGTTACCTGCCATCCCACATCTTCATTTACCGTTTTGCCCTTTCGGGGTAGCCTATCCCAGCCTTTGTGCCGCACCAACATTTCTAATTCCTCATTTCTAATTTCCTCACTGAAAAAGCCCCGCACTCATGCTGATATGATCCACTTAAAGCAGTTTGGTTATTTACCTTGTCTGCTTCAGGTGGATCATATCAGCATGCAGAGTGCGGAGCTTTTTTATTTCCGTCCCTTCCACACAAGGACCCAGGATAAGGCAAAAGCCACAGCGAGCATGGCAGAAAAGAGATGAAGCGTCGCTGCATAGCCCCCCGTCGTTTCCTTCATGAAAGAAAGGAGAAGCGGGCCGGCGACACCTGCCATGCCCCAGGCGGTCAGGATGGAGCCGTGAATGGAGGCGAGCTGCTTCACGCCGAAGAGATCGGATAGGAAGGCAGGCATGCAGGAGAAGCCGCCGCCGTAGCAGGAGATCACGGCGAGTACCAGTATCTCGAAGAGAAGCGCATCACTGACATGGGCAAGTGCATAAAAAGCGAAGACCTCGAACGCAAAGAAGATCATGTAGGTCACGCCGCGGCCGATCCAGTCGGAGACGGATGCCCAAAGGATACGGCCGGCGCCATTCACGATGCCGATGATACCGACAAGGGAAGCTGCCTCGGCCGCACTCATGCCGATGATCTCCTGCGCCATGGGCGAAGCCACGGCAAGAAGACCGATGCCGCAGGTGATATTCGTGAAGAAGATCCACCACAGCACATACCATTTCCATGTGTGCATGGCCTCCTTGCGCGTGAGACCTTTGGCCTGAGCTGTCTTTTCCCCATCCTTTCGGATCTCTTCCTCAAGCACCTCTTCCAAAAGCATCGGGATCTCACCCTTCCTCGGCGGCCGGATGTAGGAAGCGGAAAGGATCATGACCAGCGCATAGGCAGCGGCGAGGATGAGGAAATTCTCCGTGAGTCCGAAGCGGTCGACAAGATAGCGCATGGCCGGGCCTGCGATGAGCGCTGCGAAGCCGAACCCCATGATGGCCAGCCCCGTCGCAAAGCCGCGATGCCGGGGAAACCATTTCACAAGCGTAGAGACAGGCGTGATATAGCCCGTGCCAAGACCAATGCCCCCGATGGCTCCGTAGAAGAGATAGAGCAGGAAAGCGGACTGACAGTGAACCGCCGCCGCTGTCCCAAGGAGACCCGTACTGAAAAAGACGGCAGAGACCATCCCGCTCCGGGACGGCCCCAGCCGCTCGACCAGAGGGCCTAAGAAGCCTGCCGAAAGCCCCAGAAAGAGGATCGCGATCGAGAAGGCCCAGGTGGCCAAAGAAAGCGAGAGCCCCATCGTCTCCATCACAGGGCGCGTCAGGACGCTCCATGCATACACACTTCCGATAGACATGTGGATCCCCACGGCCGCCATGGCAGTGAGCCAGCGATTTCTTTTCATCAAAAAATCCCTCCATTTTTGAAATGAAGGGAAATCTGCGCGCTCCCGTCTCTGCGATGCCATGTAGCAGGCATCGCAGGGAAACGAAAACCGCCTGAGCAGATTTCCCTGCCCAGACGGTCGGCTTTTTCATGAGGCCCGCAGTCCACGTGGTTCATTCCACCTATTTCCGTCAGTTCCGCGGCTCATCTATATTGTATATCTAGCCTAGCATGGATACGAGAGATTGTCAATGGGAAGCCCCTCCAAAAAACATCTTCTCCCTCCGATCAAGAGGCGCACGGGACATGCCTTGCCAATGCCATTTGCCAGTTTCTTATTTTTTAATGAAAACCACCCTCCAGATCTTCATCATCATTCATGCATCATATGCATAGGATGCCGGCTTCCCCCCCCATTTTATTTGCTAATTACGCAATACAAATTGTACGGTATGATATTATTTATATGTCATAATGCCTAATTTTATCGAAAAATTCGCAGATTTTCCGTATCCCCATACCCCCTATAGGTATCTTCCCATGTTTCATTCAATATTTATTGTCATGTATAAATATTTGCGCTAATTATTTGTTTACCTGTTATAATTTATATGATATAATTTGTAAGAAGTTGTAAGGAACTGCTAAATAATAAGAATATGACCTCATGTTCTGCCGCTTCTGCCTTATTCTTTTTTAAAGAGTAACCTGGGAAACCACTCTTCATCTGTTATCATTAAGCCAACAAGGTCCCCTTCCCGACCTTGTTTTTTGATGCTTTTTTCAAGAGTCATCGAAAGTGACGGGTTTGTAAGAACCAGCGAAGAGCTCTCTCCTCGCCGCCGCGCCAGACAGCGAAAAAGGCTCTCCCGTCGCATCGGCAGGGGAAAAACACAGATGATAAAATCCCAGTCTTTATACCATTTTATATTATCAAGAAATTGGAGATGATGAGTTTGTCAATGAAGCAGCTTGGGATGCGATTGGGCGAGATGGTTCTCGTCTTGATCGGCATCAGCTTCATTACCTTCTGTCTGATCATGCTCGCTCCGGGTGACCCCGTCAGGCAGATGATCGCCGGTAATGAAGATATTGTTGTTAGTCAGATAGAGATCGACGCACTCCGCCATGAACTGGGTCTGGATAAGCCGTTCCTTCTGCAGTACCTGGACTGGCTCGGCAGAGTCGTACAGGGTAATTTTGGTTTCTCCTTCATGATGAAGAAGCCGGTCATTGATGCAGTCATGGAAGCCCTCCCTGCATCCGTCATTCTGGCGCTGGCCTCCTCCCTCTTCATGCTTGTCTTCTCCATTCCGCTCGGCATTTATACCGCTGTCAAGCAGAATACCTGGTTTGACTACCTCGTCCGCGGCTGCACCTTTGCCGGTGTCTCCGTCCCGAACTTCTGGATGGGCCTCATGCTCCTTTGGATCTTCGCACTGAAGCTCTCCCTCTTCCCGATCGTCGGTGGTTCGATTTCCCTCGAAAATCTGATCCTGCCGATGTGCACCCTGGGCATCGTCATGGCATCGAAATACACCCGTCAGGTACGTGCCACGGTGCTCGAAGAACTGCATCAGGACTACGTCATGGGCGCACGTGCCCGCGGCCTCTCGGAAAGCCACATCCTCTGGCGTGAAGTCCTGCCGAATGCCCTCCTCCCGCTGGTCACCCTTTTCGGTCTGGCCTTCGGCTCTCTTCTGGGCGGCGCCGCTGTCGTAGAAATCGTATTTTCCTGGCCGGGTCTGGGCTACATGGTCGTACAGGCCATCACCTACCGTGACTTCCAGACCGTACAGGCCATCGTTCTCTGGATCGCTTTCATGTACATGATGATCAACCTCATCGTTGACCTGTCCTACAACCGTCTCGATCCAAGACTCAGAAAGGGAGGTCACTGATATGGAAAGCTTAGTCAAAGGCTTCAAAGAAAATAAAGCCTTCCGCTTCACCTCTCTTCTGGTCGTCCTTCTTCTGGCGATCACACTCCTTGCTCCTGTCATCGCTCCTCATGATCCGCTCGCCGCTGTCATGAAGGATGCGAACCAGGCACCGTCTGCGGCGCATCTCTTCGGCACAGACAAGCTCGGACGTGACGTACTCTCCCGTATCCTCTACGGCGCGAGCTACTCCCTGACCTCCGTCATCGCCCTCGTAGCCTGCATCTTCGTCGTAGGCACCACGATGGGCATCATTTCCGGATACTTCGGCGGCATCGTCGATATCGTCATCATGCGTATCGCTGATATGATGATCTCCTTCCCGGGCGTCATCCTTGCGATCGCCATCGCCGGTATCATGGGCGGCTCGCTCATCAATGCGATGATCGCACTGACTGCGGTCACATGGACCAAGTATGCCCGCCTCTCCCGTTCCATGGTTCTCAAGATCAAGCGCCGTGAATTCGTCGATGCGGCTGTCGTATCCGGCGGTTCCTCAGCGCATATCCTCTGGGTCCACATCCTTCCAAATATTCTCCCGCTCATGGTCATCACCGCGGCTGCTGATATCGGCGCCATGATGATGGAGCTTGCCGGACTCTCCTTCCTCGGCTTCGGCAGCCAGCCGCCGGCTCCGGAATGGGGCCTCATGCTGAATGAAGGCCGTCAGCAGCTCCAGACAGCTCCATGGCTGATGTTCTTCCCGGGTCTCTCCATCTTCATCACCGTCGTCGTCTTCAACCTTTGGGGCGACTCCCTCCGCGATGTCCTTGACCCGAGAAATGAAGGATAAGGTTCAGGGTTCAGGGTTCAGGGTCCAAGGTGGCAGCATCGCCGCGAATACATATGAGGCGATGCCCGAAAGTGGTAGTTAAGTCACTAGTCACCAATCCCTAATCCCTAGCCACAAGACACTTGTCACTAAACACTAACTCATGTTTATTCCCATTATTTTTTTATATCATTTACCCGAAAGGAAGCGTACACGATGAAATCTATTTACAAAAAAGGTGCCCTCTTTGCAGCAGCTGCTCTCATGGCTTTTGGTCTTTCCGGCTGCGGCGGTGACTCCGGCAATGCCTCCAAAGGTCCGAAGGACACCCTGACTGTCGGCGTTACGAACTTCGCAGACAGCCTCGAACCGGCCGACAACTACTTCGGCTGGCAGGTCATGCGTTACGGCATCGGCGAATGTCTCGTTCACTTCGATGACAAGATGAATGCAGAACCATGGATCGCTGAAAGCTGGAAAGTCTCTGACGACAAGATGTCCTGGACCTTCAAGATCAAAGACATTAAATTCTCCAACGGCACACCGGTGACCGGCGAAGCTGTCAAGAAATCCATTGAACGTACCTTCGCAAAATCACCGCGTGCGAAAGCCATGTTCGAACTCGACCACATCACCGCTGACGGCCAGAACGTCACCATTTACACCAAGAAGCCGATCGCTACCCTCCCGGGCATGCTGGGCGATCCGCTCTTCATCATCGTCGATGTCGCTTCCGACGGCAAAGTAGACTTTGCAAAACAGGGTCCGGTCTGCACCGGTCCATACATGGTCAAGTCCTTCTCCAAAGCGAAGACCGAACTCGATGCAAACCCGAACTATTACGCAGCTGTTCCATTCAAGCACGCCGTCGTCAACACCATCGACGATCCGAATACCCGTGCTATGGCTCTGCAGAAGGGTGAAATCGATGTGGCTGTCAACGTAGCACCTGGCGACATGCAGCTCTTCTCCGACCAGAAGAAATTCACCACCTCCACCATCTCCTCCATCCGTGACGTACTCGCCCGCCTCTCCGTGAAAGAAGGCAAACCGCTCGCTGACAAGAAAGTCCGTCAGGCACTGCTCCAGTCCCTCGACCGCGACACCTACTGCAAGGTCCTCCTGAAAGACACCTTCACCCCAGGCGGCCCGCTCCTTCCGCCGTCCCTTGACTTCGGCTTCGATGAACTCAACAAATCCTATCCGGATAAGACCAATGTAGAAAATGCAAAGAAACTCCTCGAAGAAGCAGGCTGGAAAGATACCGACGGCGATGGCTATGTCGATAAAGACGGCAAGCCGCTCGAACTCGACTTCATCTTCTACTCCGGCCGTGCAGAACTCCCGCTCTTCGCAGAAGCTACCCAGTCTGACGCTAAGAAAGTCGGCATCAAAATCAACCTGAAGAACGTCGACTACAACGTCCTCGACGGCATCGGCACCCGCGGCGAATATGACCTCCTGATCTCCAACGTCCTCACCGAACAGGCAGGCGATCCGGAAGTCTTCATCAACATGTACTGGAAGACCAACACCAACGGCTCCAACCCGCAGAACGGCTCCGGCTACTCCAACCCGGAATACGATGCACTCTCCGATCAGCTGGCTTCCGAATTCGATCCGGCTAAGCGTAGAGACATCATCATCAAGATGCAGAAGATCCTCCAGGATGACGCTGCGACCCTCATCTTCGGCTACCCGCAGACCAATATGATTTCCAGCAAAGCCGTAGAACATGCGGACATCAAACCGTGCGACTACTACTGGATCACCAAGGACATCACTCCGGCAAAATAATTTGTTTAGCCAGCAGTTTGCTCTAAGCAGTAGGCGGCCAGCCATTTGCGGTTTGCTGCCTACTGCTTACTGCTTACTATTTTTACAAGGAGACTTTCATGCTATTAGAAGTCAAAAACCTGGGAATTGCCTACGGCGACAAGCCCCCCATCGTTCAGGGCGTCACATTCAACCTGGATGAGGGCGAGATCCTTGCCATCGTCGGCGAATCCGGCTCAGGGAAAACCACCGTCATCCGTGCTATCCAGCACGTCCTGCCCGGCGGCGGTCATATAGCGGAAGGTCAGGTCATTCTTGAAGGCGAAGATACCCAGAAGCAGACTCTTGAAATGCATCGCGCACTCTGTGGCACAGACGTCTCCATGATTTTCCAGGACAGCGGCGCTATGATGAATCCGATCCGCACCATCGGCACCGAATTCCGTGAATTCCTCGCCGTCCATGGCATCAAGGACGACAAGGAAGCCCATGACCTGATGATTTCCATGATCGAAATGGTGCGCCTTCCGAACCCGGAACACATCCTGAAATGCTATCCCTACGAGCTTTCCGGCGGTATGCGCCAGCGCGTCGGCATCGCTATGGCGATGGCCATGAAGCCTAAGCTCCTTTTGGCTGATGAACCGACCTCCGCTTTGGACGTCACAAACCAGGCCATCATCGTCAAAGAAATGATGAATGTCCGTGACAAGATGAATACCGCTATCATCATCGTCACCCACAACATGGGCGTATCCTGCTACATGGCGGACTACATCATGGTCATGAAGAAAGGCCGCGTCGTCGAATACGGCAAAGCAGAAGATGTCATTTATCACCCGAAGGAAGAATACACCCGTATGCTCCTTGCGGCTGTTCCGAAGATGGGAGGCAAAGACGCATGAAAAACTACGGAGAAGAAATCCTCCAGATGGTCGACATCTGCAAGGTCTTCGACCTCGGTGACGGCAAGAAGCTCCATGCAGCCGAAAATGTCAATGTCACCATCCACAAAGGGGAGACCGTCGGTATCGTCGGGGAATCCGGCTCCGGCAAGTCCACCCTTGCCAAGATGCTGACCCGTCTTTACTCCATGACCAGCGGGAAAATCATTTTCCACGGCAAAGACATCACCGATCTCAAAGGGGAAGCCCTCCGCCAGCACCGCAAATCCATCCAGATGGTCTTTCAGGACCCCTCCACCGCTTTCAATCCGAAGCAGCGCGTCAAGGAGATCATCTGCGAACCACTTGAAAACTTCGGCATGATCGATAAGAAGGATGTCGAAGCCAAGGCGAAGGAAATGCTCCGTCTGGTCGACCTTCCCGAAGATTTCGCCGATCGCTATCCGAACAACATGTCCGGCGGCCAGCGCCAGCGTATCGCTATCGCACGCGCTCTGGTCCTCGAGCCGGAGATCATCGTCTGCGACGAAGCCACCTCTGCTCTTGACGTATCCGTCCAGAAGACCGTCCTCGATCTGCTTGTTCGTCTGCAGAAAGAGACCCACGTGGCCTACATGTTCATCTGCCATGACCTTGCTCTCGCAAACAGCTTCTGCGACAACATCGTCATCATGCAGCATGGCAAGGTCGTAGAAAAGATCCATGACCTCAGAGAAGCGAAGGATCCATACTCCAAGAAGCTCCTTGCTTCCGTCTTCACCATCGAAGAAGGAAAGAACAAGGTCCTTCCTGACGAGCTCTTCAACTGATCTCTGCATCATAAAACCGCCAGCCTTTCGGCTGGCGGTTTTTGATTGATGGGGACTAGTGACTAGTGACTAGTGACTAGTGACTGGTGACTGGTGACTAGCAGCTAGGGATTAGTGGCTAGGGATTAGGAGCTGGAAAGCGCTAATGCCACGAGAAATCCGTCGAAGCAGATTCCCTTATCCTAAGAATCCTCTCGTCTTCTCCGCTTCTACGACGCGGGAGAGGGCGAGCATGTAGGAGGCGAGACGATAGGTCACATGGTATTTCTCCTTCAATGCGTACACATCCTCATAGGCCTCGCGCATCTTTTTGGCAAGGCGCTCATTGTACTCTTCTTCCGTCCAGTAGTAGCCGGTACGGTTCTGTACCCATTCGAAATAGGAACCCACGACGCCGCCGACATTGCTCATGACATCTGCGAGGACCTCGATGCCCTTCTCTTCGAAGTAGGCATCGGCTTCCTCCGTGGTCGGGCCATTCGCCCCTTCCAGGATGAGACGGGCTTTCACCTTGCCCATGGTCTTTTCATTCAGCTGGTTCTCCATCGCAGCGACGAAGATGACATCGACGTCCTGCGCGAAAAGTTCGCTGTCGGGGATCATGACCGCCCCTTCCTCCGTATAGCCTTTGAGCGAGCGGCCGTGGCTGTTCGCATAGGTGTACATCGCTTCGATGTCAAGGCCGCTGTCCTTGTGCCACGTACCATTGATATCGCCGATGGTGGTGATCTTGACACCCTTCCTGTGCATGAGGAGAGAGCCGACAGAGCCGACATTGCCGAAGCCCTGAACGACCATGGTGAGATCCTTCATGTCCTTATGATTCTTTTCGCACCATGTTTCCAGCGTAAAGAGCAGACCGCGGCCCGTCGCTTCATTTCTGCCGAGAGAGCCGCCCACGGAAAGAGGCTTGCCGGTGACGACACCGGGCTCCCACTTGCCGGAAAGTGCTGTGTATTCATCGGCGATCCACGCCATGATCTGGCCATTCGTATTCACATCCGGTGCCGGTACGTCCTGATCCGGTCCGATGATGGGATAGATCTTTCTGATATAGCCGCGTGTCAGACGGGCGAGTTCGCGTGTGGAGAGCTTGTGCGGATCGACCTTGATCCCGCCCTTTGCGCCGCCATAAGGGATATTGCCGATGGCATTCTTGATGGTCATCCACGCTGCGAGGGCTTTGACTTCGTTTTCATCGGATGCGGGATGGAAACGGATGCCGCCCTTTGCTGCGCCTCGTGCGGTGGAGTGCTGTACGCGGTATCCGGAGAAGACTTCGACATGCCCGTCATCCATCTGTATCGGGATGCTCACGGTGAGCTCGCGCTCCGGATAGCGGACAAATGCATAGTCGCTCTCCCCGTAGCCCAGCACCTTCGCTGCCTTGTCGAGGATATGAAGCATGTTTTCATAAGGATTGTAGCTTGCCATTTTTGCCTCCAAAAGGAAATTGGAACCTTGTGCATTCTTAGGGAAACGCTGATTCAATCGCAGAGTCAGCTTCTACAAGAATTTTTATACATAGCTTCGTCATAGCCTTCCTTACATAGCTCGCTATTCGCGGCAGGCTATTCCTCGCTATGCCTAAAAATTCAAGAGTAAAATCTGACAACGATTGAATCAGTGTTTCCCTAGACGCCCATGAAAATCCATAGCTCTACTATATCACGTTTCTCACGCTTTGAGAACATAGATGCATGCATAAATGAGTATTTAGCATAGCTTTGCATTCATTATGATAAATTCATCATACAGAAATAAAAGCTGCCGGTTCGCCTCGACCATGGATACAGGGCAAAAGAAATTCTGCAGGTTCCATGGGTTCATGGTTCAGGGTTGTGGTGGCGGCTTCGCCGCGAATATATGAGGCGATGCCCGAAGATCTTATGAACTGCTACTATGCTCGTATCGCCAGCCTTCCCCTCGAGGGGAAGGTGCCCCGAAGGGGCGGATAGGGCAGTGGCGGTATGAAAGGGAGTGGGAAATGCGTTTCAAGCAGGCGATTTACGAGAGTACCCAAGCGCCGCTGGCGCGGCCCCGCTTTCCCCATGCGGATAATGCTATTAAGTTAAGGAAAATGTTAGCGCCGTAACGACTTGCTTCCCCCTTCGGGGGAAGTGCCGAAGGCAATAGGGGCATGCCAGCGGTATAGCGTGCTATGTTGAATAGTCCGATGCTATCGATATTCCAACACTTTCATGCAATACCGCTACGTAGCCCCCTCATCTCACTTCGTTCGAAATGGCGTCTCACTGGATTTTCGCGTCGCTTCACTCCTAAAAATCCAGTTCGCTTGCACAAGCCCTCCGGGCAGCTCCCCCGATGGGGAGCCAAGAATGATCTGCCGCTTAACTTAATAGCATTGCCCATGCGGGTAATGCCCAAAAGCAGCCTTCAAGTCACCCGCCACCAGTCACTAGCCACTAACCATCAAAAAAGGAATCACTTTCGCGATTCCTTTTTTTATTTCTTGAGTCCGCCGTGAAATTTCATTTTCCTTTCGCGGCAGGCGGGGCAGTCTCCGCCCCCACCGCAGCATCCACCGCCGCCGATGGTGGCATGGTAAATGTGACGGCAGGCAAGAACGAAGAGGATGGCGATCACCGCCACCACGGCATAGACAGCGGGATTCATAGGAAGTCTCCTTTTGTGGAAACACGAATTAAATCGTTGTCGGATTTAATTCGTGTTTACTTATTTATTTTCGTAATCTGGTCTGGATGGATTCAGGGTTAGCCCCTGGGGCGGCCCGCCCCTTGATTACGTTTGAAAGCCTCGATGGAATGAGAAATGAGATATGCGAAATGGTGGTGCCAGTCACTAGTCACTAGTCACCAGCTCCCCTTACGCTTTCGCAGCAGAGGCTTCGGAGATTTCTTTCTCCTTCGGGGCCGGACGGCAGATGAAGTAGAGAGCAAGGAGGCAGAGGACGATGGCGATGCCCTGAGAGAGACCGAAGGCAGCGCCGTAGAAGAGCCAGCTGCCCAGATTGTAAGCTACGAAAGCCATGCCATAGCCGAGCACGACCTGGAAGCCGATGGCGATAGCCGCCCATTTGCGGTCGCCCATTTCTCTGGCGATGGTCGCGATCGCAACGACGCATGGCGGGTCAAAGAGGTTCAGGATCATGTAGGAGAAGGCAGCGATCGGAGTGAACATATTCGCAATACCGGCCATGATCTCTTCGTCTTCGGCTTCTGCTGCGACACCATTCAAGACGGCGAGAGTACTCATTGCATTTTCCTTCGCCATTTCTGCGGAGATGACAGCGACAGCGCCCTTCCAGTCACCGAGGCCGAGTGGCGCAAAGATCCAGGAGATCGCATGACCGAAGGCAGCCATCATGGAGTCTTCGATGTCTTCTACCATTTCAAGACCTGCATTGAATGCGGAGAAGAACCAGATGACGACGCAGACCGCGAAGATGATGGTGCCGGCTTTGATGATGAAGCCGCGCGATCTTTCCCACATATGGATGAGGACACCCTTCATGGACGGGAAGTGGTAAGCCGGAAGCTCCATGACGAAGGGAGCCGGATCCCCCGCGAAAGCACCTGTCTTTTTGAGAGCGATGCCTGCGAGGATGATGACCGCGATACCGAGGAAGTACATGGCCGGCGCCATCAGGATGGAGTCTGGGAAGAATACGGAAGTGATCATGGAAATGATGACCGCCTTTGCCGAACATGGGATGAAGGTGCAGAGCATGATGGTCATGCGGCGGTCACGCACGTCTTCGATGGTGCGAGTCGCCATGACAGCCGGTACACCGCAGCCGCTGCCGACAAGGATCGGGATGAAGGACTTGCCGGAGAGACCGAATTTACGGAAAATGCGGTCCATGATGAAGGCAACACGCGCCATGTAGCCGGAGTCTTCCAGAAGGGAGAGGAAGAAGAAAATGAGGAGGATCTGCGGCACAAAGCCAAGAATGGTGCCGACACCGCCGATGATGCCGTCTACGACGAGGCTAGACATCCAGTCCGGCGCTTCGATGGACTCCATGAAGCCAGTCGCTGCGTCATTCACGATCTCCCCGAAGAAGGTATCATTCACCCAGTCTGTCGCCCAGCCGCCGACGGTGGTGACAGAGATGAAGTAGACAAGCGTCATGATGAGGAAGAAGATCGGAAGCGCAAGGATGCGGTTCGTGACGATATGGTCGATCTTATCCGAGGTCGTCATGGAGACGCCCTGCTTCTTTTTCTTCATGACACTGTCTATGATCTTGGAAATGTAGCCATAGCGCTGGTTGATGATGATGGACTCAGCATCATCATCGAGTTCGTCTTCGCAGTCCTTGATATGGCCTTCCAGATGGGACATCAGCTTCGGCTCCAGCTGCAGAGCTCCCGTCGCATCCTGGTCTCTTTCGAATACTTTGATGGCGTACCAGCGAACGAACTGGTTTTCGACTTTATCGGAGATCGATTCTTCGATGTGTGCGATGGCATGCTCGACGCTGCCGGTGAATACAGACGGCAGGCGAAGCGGTTTCTTATTCATAGCGAGTTCCATCGCCTTTTCAGCCGCTTCCCGGCAACCCTTCCCCTGCAGCGCAGAGATCTCTACGACCGGGCAGCCCAGCTCGGAGGAGAGTTTGTCGAAATCAATGATGTCGCCATTCTTTTTGACAAGGTCCATCATATTGATGGCCACGATCATCGGCAGACCGATCTCCACCAGCTGTGTCGTAAGGTACAGGTTGCGTTCCAGATTCGTGCCATCGATGATATTCAGGATGACGTCCGGCTGTTCGTTCACCAGATAGTTTCTGGCGACTTTTTCTTCGAGTGTATACGGAGAAAGGGAATAGATCCCCGGCAGATCCTGGATGATGACGTTCTTGTGTCCCTTGAGGATGCCGTCCTTCTTTTCAACTGTGACACCGGGCCAGTTCCCTACGTACTGGGAGCTGCCGGTCAGTTCATTGAATAATGTCGTCTTCCCGCAGTTCGGGTTGCCCGCCAGGGCGATTCGTATAGACATGGTTTTGTGTTCTCCTTCTTTGGTATTTGATTTAGGGATTGGGGCTCATGAGTTCAGGATTCAGGGGCAGGGGAAAGCCAACCTCCGCCCCTACGGGCAATGCTATTAAGTTAAGGAAATCGTTATCTACGTAACGTCTTGCTTCCCCCTTCGGGGAGCTCCCCCGATGGGGAGCCAAGAACATTCTGCCGCTTAACTTAATAGCATTGCCCTAGAGGGGCACCTCCTTCCAGAGGAAGGAGGGAGAATGCGAAGTACGGGAACACCTTGCATTGTAAAAGCAGGGGTGAGTAGCTAGGGATTAGGAGTGACTGGTGACTTGGAATCTCCGGCATCGTCATCCCGAGCGCAGCCGAGGGATCTCTACTGCCCTGCGGGAATCAGTGTGTATACGCCGAGGTAAAACGATGTATTGGCGCTGTCTCACATCAGGCAATGAGCATTGTGCAATAGAGATTTCTCGACTACGCTCGAAATGACAAAGGCGCGAAGCGCTATCAAAACTCCGCGGCGCTTCAATTTTTTATACGCCGCACCACCATTCCTAATTTCTCATTCCTAATTTTTCATTTTATTCTATTTCGATCGCTTCGGCTTCATCCTTACGGATGGAGAGCTCATAGCCGCGGACGGTGAGCTCGATGGGATCTCCCAGAGGAGCGACCTTGCGGACATAGACATCGACGCCCTTCGTGATGCCCATATCCATGATGCGTCGACGCAGCGGGCCTGCGCCGGTGATTTTCTTGACTTTGGCTGTGCTTCCGACAGCCACTTCTTTGAGTGTCATTGTATTCGTCCTTTCGTTTTGATAAGGGATAAGTGATCCGGTGTGACCGGCGGATGGTGAGAAAGGCGCACCGTTAAAAGAATATCCGCCCTGCCATAGAGCGATCGAGCGCGACACGGCTGCCTTTCACCTGTACGATCAAGTTGCCTCCCATCTGGCTGATAATGAGTACCTTCGCCGCAACGACGAATCCCAGGTCTGCCAGATGCTGGCGAATCTCATCTTTCCCGGAGATCCGCGTGATCGTCACGGTGTCTCCTGCCTTGGCAAATACCAGAGGCATCATAGGCATCCTCCTTTCTGAAATGCAACTCTTCATTTCTTCACTTTCGCCAATATTATAGTTCCCCATTTTAAAATTAGTCAATAGCCCGAAATATTTTTATTAGGTATGTAGCATGATTATTCGTTATATAGTCTAATATAGGTTAGGTTGATAGCAAAAATCATATGCGCTTAGTCTTAAATTTAGGCACGCAAAAAGCACCATGCTCTTGCATGACGCTTTCGTTGATGGTTGTTTGTTATTGGGACGCTCTCCCTCTGCCGGAAAGAGAGGATGCAAAGCGCCGGAGATTGGCAGACTGGCAATGTTCGCACGTCTGCGCCCCAACTTCGACTCGCTTCGCTCGTCTGCCCATTCCAAAGGAATAGGCAGAGCCGGCAGAACAAGGGAATCCCTAATCCCTAATCCCTAATCCCTAGTCACTAGCTACCAGTCACCTTGCGATATGTACAGAAGCGATGCGGGAGCTTTCCCTCCCCCTCTATGCTCTCTTCCAGCTTCCAGCGGAAAGGATCGAAATCCGGGAAGTACGCATCGCCCTCGAAATCTTCCTCGATCTCTGTGATGTACATCGTATCTGCATAGGGCAGGAGCTCGCGGTACATATGCTCGCCGCCGATCACGAAGCTCTCTCCTGCGGGCAGCGCCGCAAGCAGCTTCTTGACATCGTGGAAGAGAAGGACGCCCTCCGGCGCTTTGTAGTCCGGATTTCCTGTCAGCACATAATGGACACGGCCGGGCAGGACCTTGGGCAGGCTCTCGAAGGTCTTTCGCCCCATGACGATGGGATGACCCATGGTGAGAGTCTTGAATCGCTTCAGGTCATCGGAAAGGTGCCAGATGAGACGGTTATCCTTGCCGATGACCCCGTTTCTGGCCCGGGCAACAATGATAGAAAGGCTCATACGGACACCTCCATCGCGATCTTGTCATGGTGACGGTAATTTTCCAGCCGGATGTCTTCTGGCTTAAAGTCATAGAAATCCTTCACATCCGGATTCAAGACGAGCCTCGGCGCTGCGTAAGCCTCCGGCAGGCGGGAGAGCTGGAGCTTCAGCTGTTCCACATGGTTTTCGTAAATGTGCGCGTTATTGATGACATGCGTGAAGAGCCCCGGCCTAAGACCGCTCACCTGCGCGATCATGCAGATGAGCGCCGCGTACTGGGTCATATTGAAAGGCACGCCGAGCCCCATATCTCCGCTGCGCTGGACGAGCATGCAATTCAGGCGGCCGTCATTCGAAACATCCCACATGGTGAGGAAGGCGCAGGGATAGAGCGCCATGTCCGGAAGGTCCTTCACATTCCAGAGATCGACCACCATGCGGCGGCTCTCCGGGTCTTTTTTCAGCATGTCAAGGAGGGTGTCGACCTGATGGTACTTGCCGAGCTGATAGCCGTAGGCTTTCCCGATGGTGCCGTCCTCGCGCATCCACTCATCCCACACATGGCAGTTCCACTTCTGCAGCTCGCGCACATCATTCGACTGCTTCTGCCAGATCCAGAGGATCTCTTTCACGGCTGTCTTGAAGGCGACGAATTTTGTGGTGAGAATGGGAAATTCCTTTTCCAAATCAAACTGCATGATCTGATGCGGCAGTTTGTAGGCAGGCATGCCCGTGCGGTTCTCGCCGAGTGCGCCTTTGTCCAATATGTTTTTTACGATGCTGAGATATTCCTGATCAGCAAGACTCATGGTAGTGACTCCTTTACTTGTTGTGTTGTTTGTAAATAGTGACTGGTGACTAGTAGCTAGGGATTAGTAGTTAGGGATTAGGATTGGTACTGGCGTTTTCCCGTATCGTCATGATAGCCGAAGTAGAGGGATCGTTGTCGTTTGCGGTATTTGCGTGAATATTCGAAAAGGAAAAACCGAAAACCTGTATCCTACAAACGTGGGGTCGGTCTCTCCTGCAAACTGCTTGCGTCAATGGTCATGAGCAGCGGCGTGCAAGAAAGATTTCTCGACTTCGCTCGAAATGACGAAACGCGCGAAGCGCTATCAAAATTCTGCGGCGCTTCTACATTCTTATGCGCCGTACCACCATTTCTCATTCAAGCGAAGCTTTCAAACGGAATCAAAGGACGGCACGCCCGAGGGGCTAACCCTGAACCTTGAACCCTAAATCCTGTCTCCCCAGATGCATTTCACGATCGCTTCTCCGTAGCGATCGACCTTTTTCGGGCCGATACCGCGGATGCGTTTCAGCTCCAGCTTCGTCTTTGGACGCCAGAAGGCCATTTCCTGCAGCTGCTCATCCGTGAAGATGCGATTCCGAGCCAGTCCTTCCTTCGCTGCGATCGCATTGCGGACAGAGAAAAGCTGCTGCAGGAGCTGGGCATCAGGATCCTTTTCTTCGATGACAGGCTCTTCTGCGCCGGTCCGGATGATCTCCAGAAAACGCTCGCCGTATTTCTGCAATTTGAACGCGCCGACGCCATGCACCGCCCCCATGGCTTCCATGGACTCAGGGCGCTCGCGTGCCATCGCTTCCAGTGTCGCATCCGAGAAGATGACAAAGGGCGGCACATGCTCTTCGGCCGCCAGTGTCCGCCGAAGTTCGCGCAGGGCTTCGAAAAGGCCGTCCCGGCTTTCGCGGCGGGGATCGAGATCCCGCTCGACTGCTGCCTCTTTCATCGCATCCTCTGCGCCGAAGGCAAGGCCGTAGACCTCTGCCTTCCCCGCAAGGACCTCTTTCGCTTTGTCCGTCAGCTTGAGTACGGGATAGGGCTGTCCGTCACGGAAGAGGTAGCCATCCGCGACGAAGCCGTTCAGCGCACTCTTGATATGGCCCAGCTTCTCAAAAGAGAGCTTGCCGAAGGTCGGCACCGTGAGGAGATCCTTCTCGATGAGCTCCTTGGTTTTCTTTCCTTTAAGGACAGCGGCGATGATGCTCGCTCCGTATCGCTCGCGGAGGGATAGGACGGTACGGAAAATGAGGACTGCCGCATCCGTGATCCTGACCTTGGCCGTCCGGTTCTCGCAGTTGCTGCAGTGGCCGCAGGGCTCCTTCACCTTTTCCCCAAAGTAGGCGAGGACATAATTTCTAAGACACGAAGACGTCTGGCAATAGTCGATCATCGCATTCAAGCGCTGGTAATCCATTCGCTTCTGCTCCTCGCTCTGATTGCCATTCTCGATGAAGTATGTCTGGATGTGCACATCCTTCCCGCTGTAGAGCAGGATGCACTCCGCCTTCGCTCCGTCGCGTCCGGCACGCCCCGCCTCCTGATAGTATGACTCAAGACTCTTGGGCATCTGATAATGGATGACATAGCGCACATTGCTCTTGTCGATCCCCATGCCGAACGCATTCGTCGCCACCATGACTGTCGTCCTGTCATAGGAGAAATCATCCTGCGCCTGCCTGCGTTCCTCGTCCGTCATGCCCGCATGGTAGCGCCCTGCCGTGATCCCCGCCTGAGAGAGCCTGTCATACATCTCATCCACCGCTTTTCGGGTCGCGCAGTAGATGATGCCGCTCTCCTTCCGGTGCGACTTCACATAGCGCAGGATGAAATACTCGCGATCCTTGCCCTGCATCACGCGGAAGGAGAGATTCGGCCGGTCAAGTCCCGTGCGGAAAACAGCCGCCCCGGAAAGCCCCAGGCTTTCCTTCATATCCTGCTCGACGAGCGGCGTCGCCGTCGCGGTGAAGGCTGTCACGATGGGACGCTGCGGCAGGCTGTCGATGAAGCTTTTGATCTTCCGATACGATGGACGGAAATCATGCCCCCACTGCGACACACAGTGCGCCTCATCGACCACGATCATCGAGAGCGGCACCATGGAGAGACAATGCGTGAAATACGACGGCTCGAGCTTCTCCGGTGCCATGTAGAGCAGCTTGATCCGTCCGCGATACATGTCACGCAGCCGCTCGATCGACTCCTCGTAGGGGACCGTGCTGTTCACATAGGAGGCAGGGATCCCCTGCTCCGTCAGCGCCTCCACCTGATCCTTCATGAGGGAGATCAGAGGAGAAATGATGACCGTCCCCTTCGGGAGCAGCATCGCCGGGATCTGGAAGCAGATCGACTTCCCCGCGCCTGTCGGCATGATGGCCATCACATCCTTCCCGGAAAGGATGGCAGAGATCACATCCTCCTGTACCGTGCGAAATGTGTCGTAGCCAAAATATTCCTTCAGCACGTCTCTGGGTCCCATAGCGCGCCTCCTTTCGATTCGAACATATTCATATTATTATAGCATAGATAAAGGGTTCAGGGTTCAGGGGTGGCGGTTTCTCCGCAAGTATGTATGAGGCAATGACCGATTAAGAATCATTCTCGCCCCTTCCTCTGGAAGGGGCAGACGAGCGAAGCGAGGCGGGGTTGGCATCCTCGCATGTGAAAATACCGCTTCACGCAGCCAACCTCCGCCCCTTCGGGGCACCTCCTTCCAAAGGAAGGAGGGAGAAAAGTGGAGTGCGTTGACTGGTACCTAGGGCTCAAGGCTCTCGTGGCGGCTTCGCCGCGAATATATATGGGGCAATGACCGATTAAGAATCATTCTCGCCCCTTCCTCTGGAAGGGGCAGACGAACGAAGCGAGGCGGGGTTGGCATCCTCGCATGTGAAAATACCGCTTCACGCAGCCAACCTCCGCCCCTTCGGGGCACCTCCTTCCAAAGGAAGGAGGGAGAAAAGTGGAGTGCGTTGACTGGTACCTAGGGTTCCTGGCTCTCGTGGCGGCTTCGCCGCGATCGAGGGCTCAGGTCGCATCTGTTCTGGCATTCATTATCTCACATACGACGTTTCTCGTCGCTCAGAATGACGAAACGGGGCGATGCCCGGAAGATCGGAGGATAGAAGTCCGATGTCTGATGTCTCCTAGTCTAATCCCTAGTCTCCAGCCACTCCTCCCTGCTTTCAAACTTCAGGGTTCAGGGGTGGCGGTTTCTCCGCAAGTATATATAAGGCAATGACCGATTAAGAATCATTCTCGCCCCTTCCTCTGGAAGGGGCAGACGA
>OCPW01000637.1_pt1 | contig 24268 bp, 19 predicted proteins | sample 1538761 | NCBI WGS metagenome assembly OCPW01 (sample SAMN04571724, study PRJEB22368) | human gut metagenome | biome: human gut; material: stool | host: Homo sapiens | place: Luxembourg | collected 2012-09-20
CGTCACCGATGTCTTTCGCCTTGAACTTCGGCCACCCTTTGTGTGCCGGATCGCTATTGGGACGGAAGCTGTCGCCGATGGCGCGATCGAGATCGCGCAGGGCCTGCTGGAGCGGTTGGGACATCGCCTCTCGAAGAAAGGCGGTCTCGGGTTGTTTTTTTTCCAGAGCACCAACTCGTGAGCGAGCTCCTTGTAAGTGAGAAGCTTTTCACCTTTGGACTTGCGCTCGTTTTGGATCTCCAACGCCTTGTTGAAGACAAACCTGCGGCAACCGGCGTTTCGACTCAAGGCCGCACGTCGGGTCTCGTCAACGTAGAGTTCGTATTGAAAGGCGCAGGTGATCTTCATACGAACATCATGGCACACTTCCTTCAGGAATGCGTGTTTTTCAACCAAATGCCCATTGGGGCCTTATATCCTCCCCATGAATGGAGAGGTTTTACGGCCCGTTGGATAAGGCGGCCTTTGAGAAGCCTCCTGTGCCGCGTGCGGGCGCCGCGGCCATTCGTCAACATCAATAATGTGCGAGTACAATAACCCGCACATTTTCCTTTCAGGACCCAAGGAACCCGATCATGAGCCTTACCATTCTCACCGCAGACGAACTGCAGAATCTGGAAATGCGCGCCGCCAACCAGCTCGGCGCCGATACGCTGATGAAGCGCGCCGGCGCGGCCGCCGCCGAACTCATCATGAAGCGTCTCGAGGATGCCGGCGTCGAACAGCGCCGAGTCACCCTGCTCGTCGGTCCGGGCAACAACGGCGGCGACGCCCTTGCCTGCGCCTGCGAGCTCCGTGAGAAGGGCGCCGTCGTGAACGTGGTGCTCCCGGGCGGCCGCCGCCCGACCTCCGCCCTCGCACTCGCCCAGCTCGAACGCTGGACGCAGGCCGGCGGCACGACTTATGACGATCCGTACATGACGGAAAAGGCCGACTGCGTCGTCGACGGTCTCTTCGGCACGGGCCTTGCCAAGCCGATCACGGGTGACTACCTCGACGCCGTCCTCTGGTTCAACGAACGCCAGGCCCTCAAGGTCTCGCTCGACATTCCGTCCGGTCTCAACCCCGTCACGGGTCACTGGACCGGCAGCTATCCCGGCTGCAGCGCCGACGTGACGATCACGTTCCTCTGCGTCAAATCCGGCCTCTACATGTGCGAAGGCGCCGACGCCGCCGGCGAGATCGTCCTCAACGAGCTCGACGTCTCCGTTCCGCTCTCCCCGCTCTCCGTGATCGGCACCGACGAATTCCCGCGCGTTCTTCGTCCCCGCGTCAAGAACTCCCACAAGGGCGACTACGGCAGCGTGGCCGTCATCGGCGGCACCGACGGCATGATCGGCGCCTCGATCCTCGCCGCCCGCGCCGCCCTGATCTCGGGCGCCGGCCGCGTCACGCTCGAATGCCGCGCCGAGCATGCGCCGCACGTCGACATGGTCTATCCGGAAATCATGTTCGCGACCAAGCCCGTCAATCTTGAGGACTTCGACGCGATCGTCCTCGGCTGCGGCCTTGGCACCTCCGCCGAAGCGAAGGCCCGCGTCATCGAGGCCCTCAACTGCCAGAAGCCGCTCATCCTTGACGCCGACGCGCTCAACATCATCGCCGCCGACATCAAGCTTCAGGACATGGTGCTCGCCCGCCGCGCCCCGACCGTCCTCACGCCGCACCCGGGCGAAGCCGCCCGCCTGCTGCGCCGCGACACCGCCGGCGTCACCGCCGACCGCGTCGCCGCCTGCCGCGAGCTCGCCGTCCAGACTGGCGCCATCGTCGTCCTCAAAGGCGCGGGCACCGTCATCTCGATGCGCAGCTCCCGCACCTGGATCAACCCGACCGGCAGCCCCATGCTCGCCACGGGCGGCTCGGGCGACGTCCTCGCCGGCATGATCGGCGCCATGTTCGCCCAGGGCTACGACATGGTCGAGTCCGTGCTCGCCGCCGTCTACTTCCACGGCCTCTCCGCCGAGGGCCTCGAAGCGGGCTTCACCGCAGGCGAAATCGCTCCGAACGCCATGGCCCTCGTGCACGACGCCAGGGTGAGCTACGACCTCTGACGATCGGACGGCTTGTTTCACGAATCCCCGCCGCGCAACAAAGTTTTGCGCAGCCGGACGTCGAAAACACCTGATGTCCAGCAATTCGAGCAAATTTCAACCGAAAACGGGAATTACATTCTCTTACGGACAATGACTCAAGGAAAAACATCCCGGAGCCCTCTGCCTGTAATCTTCTACTCAACGAAGCACGCAAGTGCTGAGTCTCCTGAATCGGTTGGATACCGCTAACAATGAGGGTTTGCCCCGCGTTCCGAAAGGACGCGGGGATTTTTTTCGCCCTGAAAACGGCAGGGGGCCGGCGGATCATTCCGCCGGCCCCCTTGCCTCAGGTTCGTCGTGCTCGTTCATGTCTCGACCGAAGCTAGTCCTCCCTGAAGGCCGTCTCGCGGCCCGAGCGCACGGCCGGGGCGAGCACGAGAAGCAGCAGAAGGACGCTCAGCGCAAGGAACGCCGCCGAGAGCGGGCTCGTGAGGAAGCAGCTCATGTCGCCCCTCGAGAGCAGAAGCGCGCGGCGCATGTTCTCCTCCATCATGGGACCGAGGATGAAGCCCAGAATGAGGGGCGCGCTTTCGCAGCCGAGTTTGTTGAAGAGATAGCCCAGCGCACCGAAGCCGATCGTCATCCACACGTCGAAGACGTTGTTGTTGATCGAGTAGACGCCGATGCAGCAGAAGGCGAGGATCGCGGGATAGAGCCAGCGGTACGGCACGCGCAGGAGCTGCACCCAGACGCCGATCATCGGCAGGTTGAGGACGATCAGGATGAGGTTGCCGATCCACATAGAGACGATGAGGCCCCAGAAGAGTTCGGGGTCGGTGTTCATCACCTGGGGGCCAGGCGTAATGTCATGGATCATCATGGCGCCGATCATGAGCGCCATGACGGCGTTGGACGGGATACCGAGCGTGAGCATCGGGATGAAGCTCGTCTGGGCGCCCGCGTTGTTGGCGGACTCGGGGCCCGCCACGCCGCGGATGTTGCCCTGTCCGAAGGCGGGTTCTGCGCGTTCGCCCGCGAGCTTCTTCTCGAGGGTGTAGGACGCAAAGGACGAGAGAAGCGCGCCGCCGCCCGGCAGGATGCCGAGGAAGGATCCGAGCAGCGTTCCTCGGGCGATCGGGCCCGCCGACACCTTGAGGTCCTCCTTCGTCGGGAGCACGCTCTCGACCTTGACGGGCACGAGGCTGCGCGTCTGGCTGATCTCGAGGTTCTTCATGATCTCCGCGAAGCCGTAGATGCCCATCGAGATCGCCACGAAATCGATGCCGTCCATCAGCTCGTCGACGCCGAACGTGTAGCGCAGCGCGCCCGAATTGATGTCCGAGCCCACGAGGCCGAGGATGAGGCCCACGAAGATCATGCAGACGGCCTTGAGAAGCGAGCCGTTGGCGAGCACCACGGCGCCCACGAGGCCGAGCACCATCAGGCTGAAGTACTCGGCGGGGCCGAACTCGAAGGCGAGCTCGGTCAGGGGCGGCGCGAAGGCCGCGATCAGCATCGTGGCGAAGGTGCCCGCGATGAAGCTGCCTATGGCCGCAATGCCGAGCGCCGCGCCCGCGCGACCCTTCTTGGCCATGCTGTGGCCGTCGATGCAGGTCACCACTGCGGCGGCCTCGCCCGGAATGTTGACGAGGACGGCCGTCGTGGAGCCGCCGTACTGGGCGCCGTAGTAGATGCCCGCAAGCATGATGAGGGCGGCCGACGGGTCGAGCGCGTACGTGATCGGCAGGAGCATCGCCACGGTGGCAACGGGCCCCATGCCGGGCAGCACGCCGATGAGCGTGCCCACGGAGACGCCCGTGAAGCAGTAGAGAAGATTCTGAAGCGTGACGGCGTTCTGAAAGCCGAGCAGCAGGTTGGAGACGAGATCCATGTGCGCACCTCCCTCAGAGGAAGGCCGGCAGAACCGGCACCTGAAGGCCCACGCCGAAGATGAAGATCACCCAGCAGAGAAGGCACATGAAGACCGTGAGCACCGCCACCTCCCTTGCACGGAAGCGTCCGCTGGCAAGCGACGAGATCACGATCATGAGGGCGATGGAGAGCAGGACGCCGAGCTCGAGGAGCGAGACGGCGAAGACCGCGACGCTGCCGAGGATGAATCCGAGTACGCCCCAGTTGACGCCTTCGAGGGAGCCGTCGCCATAACCGGAGAAGAGCAGAGCGCGAAGGCTCAGGCAGCAGCCGAGCAGGGCCAGAATGACGCCAAGGGCCGTCGGGAAGAAGCCGGGCCCCATGCGCGAGAGCGTGCCGAGCGCATTCTCCTGGGCAACGGCCGCGGCGCCGGCGCCGAAAGCGATGAAGAATATGCCTGCCCAGAAGTCCTTTTTGTTTTTGATCATCATTTCAAGGGGTCTGCGTCAGCCGCACGGCCGTCCGGGCCGCGCGGCTGCGCCGTGCGTTAGTCATTGTTTTCGTTGAACAGCGAGCCTTGATTCTAGCGAATGAGAAAAAAGGCCTCGATTCCTTGGGATTCGAGGCCTTCCATTCGCGCTGCGCCCTGCGTCAGTCGACGCGTGCGCCGGAAAGCTTGACAAGCCTTGCGTACTTCTCGCTTTCGCTTGTCACGAGCTCCTGGAACTCTTCGGGCGTTGTCGGAGAGGCGACGCCGCCGAGCTTTTCAAGCCTTTCCTGAACGGGCGCGGACCTGAGGGCTCCCGTGATCGCCTTGTTGAGGTGCGCGACCACGTCGTCGGGCGTGGAGGCGGGCACGAAGAGGCCGTACCACGTGGAGATGTCGAAGTCGGGGACACCCGCCTCCTGCATCGTCGGGACGTCGGGCAGCGCCTTTGCGCGCACATTCGTCGTGACGGCGAGCGGCAGGAGCTTGCCCGCGCGGATGTTGGCGGTGGCGCTCGCGAGGTTGTCGAAGATCAGGTCGGTCTGACCCGCGAGCACGGAGAGCTGCGCGGCGGCGGCACCCGCGAACGGGACGTGGACCATGTCGATGTCCTTGATCTGCTTGAGCCATTCGCCGGCCATGTGGCCCGCGCTGCCGTTGCCGCCGGAGGCGTAGTTGAGCTTGCCGGGGTTCTTCTTCGCGTATTCGACGAGATTCTGGACCGTCTTGACGCCCGTCTTCTGCGAGAACTCGGGCGTGACGACGAGGACGTTGGGCACGTGGGCGATGAGCGTCACGGCCTTGAAGTCCTTCTTCGCGTCATAGGGCAGGCGCTTGTAGAGATGCGGGTTGATCGCATGCGTGGCGACCGCGCCCACGACAAGCGTGCGGCCGTCGCCGGGACGACGCTTGACGTAGCCCATGCCGACGCCGCCGCCCGCACCGGGACGGTTGTCGACGATGACGTTGCCGAGCGTGTCGACGACGGCTTCCGCGATCGTGCGGGCGGAGACGTCGAGAGGACCTCCCGGCGGGTACGGCACGACGATGCGGATCGGATCCGAACCTTCACCCCGAGGCATGGCCGCACAGGCTGTCATCGGGAAATAGGAGGCACTGGAGAGTGCCACCGCGCCGATGGCACCGATAAGAGTGCGACGTTGAATCATATTGATTTCTCCTCTGAGAGATGAAGTTGTTCCAAGCATATACGCTATGGACGGGAAATGGCAAAACTAGGCACTTTGTTTTAGGCGCACCCGCAACAACCTCTGTCACAGGCGTTTCGAGCGCATATTAGGGTTTTCGCCCTAGGTATTCACCACTATGAAAATCGTTGGCGAGCCTACAATTGCCTTGTTGAAAAAGGCGGCGGATCCCAACCGTCGCCCCGACATGAGGACACATCATCATGCAATCCGTTCATCCCTGGCCCTATGCCCGCGTCTCCGCCCACCGCGGTGCGGGCACGATGGCGCCTGAAAACACCCTCGAGGGTTTCCGCGCCGGTCTTCACCACGGCTTCCACGCCTTCGAGACGGACGCCATGCTCGCCAAGGACGGCATTCCCGTCCTGATGCACGACGAGCGCTTCGGCCGCACGATCCGCGACACACGCTCCGTGCCCGAGCTCACGAGCCTCGAGATCAGGTCGCTTGACGCGGGCAGCTGGTTTGCGCCGCAATACACGGGCGTGCCTCCCGCAGGCTTCGAGCAGGCCGTCCGCTGGTGCCGCGCCAACCGCGTCTGGCTCAACATCGAGATCAAGCCCGCCAAGGGCGCCGAGCTCGAGACGGGCCGCGTCGTCGGCCGCCTGACGGGCGAGCTCTATGCCGACCTCGTGCGCGAGGGCGGCGCCACTCAGGCGGGCATCGTGCCCGATGCTCCGCTCTTCTCGTCCTTCAAGCCCGAAGCCCTTCGCGGCGCGATGGAGACCGCCCCCAACATTCCGCGCGGCTTCCTCGTCGACGAGCTGCCCGAAAACTGGCGCGAGGTGCTCGAGGAGATGAAGTGCGTGGCGCTTCACTGCAACCAGCGCCGCCTGACGCCTGAATTCGCACGCGAGGTGAAGGCCCTGGGCTACTGGCTCTTCTGCTACACGGTGAACGATCCGCGCCGCGCCCGCGAGCTCTTCTCGTGGGGCGTCGACGGCCTGTGCACCGACAGGCTCGACCTGGTGCGCCCGTCGCTCTGAGGCACGCACCCGACGTCTGAAGTCTCAGGAAGGGCCTGAATGAGGGCCCGAATGAAGACTCAAAAGCCCGCCATTTCCATCAGGAAAGGCGGGCTTCTTCATGTCCTGCAGGGCGTGGCCATCAGGCCTTCTGGATCTTCATGGGCGAGGCCGTGACGGGCGAGGGCGAGTGGTCGAGGTCGACCGCCGAGACGATGGCGCGCAGGCCCTCGGGGTCGAAGATGCGGACGTGCTTCTGGTTGACCTCGATGAGGCCGTCATGGGAGAAGCGCGAGAGCACGCGGCTCACGGTCTCGAGCTTGAGGCCGAGGTAGGAGCCGATTTCGGCGCGCGTCATGCGCAGCACGAACTCGCTGCGGGAGTAGCCGCGGTTTTCGAAGCGCTGGGAGAGCGACAGGAGGAAGGCGGCAAGACGCTCCTCGGCGTGCATGGAGCCGAGCAGCAGCATCACGCCGTGCTGGCGCACGATTTCGCGAGAGAGCTGCTTCTGGAAGTGCTTGCCCATCGTCTGGATCGTGGTCGTCGCCTGTTCGACGCGGTCGAAGGGGAGGACGCAGACCTCCGTGTCCTCGAGCGCGACGACGTCGCAGGAGTAGACGTTGCTCGAAATGCCATCAAGGCCGATCATCTCGCCGGCCATGAAGAAGTTGGTGACCTGCTCGCGACCGTCGCTGCTCATGACGGTGCTCTTCAGGAAGCCGAGGCGAACCACATAGAGATTGTTGAAGTAGTCGCCGGCACGGTAGAGCGCCTCGCCGCGACGGATGCGGCGGCGGGCGGAGACAAGCTCCTCCACCGTCTCCATATCCTTGAGCGTAAGGCCGAGCGGCATGCAGACCTCTCTCAGGTTGCAGTTCGAACAGCCAATGCGCAGTGTCGTGATATTCATCTTGCCCCCGTTGCTGAGGAAGGCCCGAAGTCAGGCCACTCCCCTCGATGAAACCAAGACCGCCGGCCGCCCAGTCCGCGGCCGCGTTCTCGCGTTCAATAATCTAGAAATAATCTGCCGCGTCTAGAATGCCCACATGCATCCTGAAGCACGGACCCTTTCTGTCGTCGAAGTGCCGTCACACAGCACTTCCGACGCGAGCGCTTGTTGACGTGAGTCAAAGAAAAGCGATCTACGGCCTCAATAATATCAGGAAGTTTAACTTAAGTCACAGACCAAGGAAAATCCTCAGATGACGAATCCTGCAACCAGCGGCGTTGAACTGCCCGAAATGGACCTCCTGCGCAAATTCGACGTGCCCGCCCCCCGCTACACGTCGTATCCGACCGCCGACCGATTCAACGCGAGCTTCGGTGCCGAAGACTACCGCAAGGCCCTCGCCGGCCGCGCTGACGCGAAGGAGCCCGCCGACCTCTCGCTCTACGTGCACGTTCCCTTCTGCAACGACGTCTGCTTCTACTGCGGCTGCAACAAGATCGTCACGCGCGACCACTCCCGCAGCGCCGAGTACATCGAGATGATCGGCCGCGAAGCCGACCTCGTGAAAGAGGCCGTCACGGGCTCCACCGAGCTCGAGCAGCTCCACTTCGGCGGCGGCACGCCGACCTTCCTCACGAACGACGAGCTCACGCTCATGATGGAGACGCTCACGAAGCGCTTCCCGCTCGCCCAGGGCGGCGAGTTCTCGATCGAGGTTGACCCGCGCACCTGCGACGCCGACAAGGTCAAGCACCTGCACGATCTGGGCCTCAACCGCATGTCCCTCGGCGTCCAGGACTTCAACCCCGACGTCCAGAAGGCCGTGAACCGCATCCAGCCCTTCGAGATGACGAAGGCCACGATGGAGGCCGCCCGCGAAAACGGCTTCGAGTCCATCAACATGGACCTCATCTACGGCCTGCCCAAGCAGAACCGCGGCACGTTCGAGAAGACGATCGACCAGGTGCTCGAGCTCTCCCCCGACCGCATCGCGCTCTATCACTACGCCCACCTGCCGAACCACTTCAAGCCGCAGCGCCGCATCCTGCCCGCCGACCTTCCCGATACGGTCGAAAAGGTCAACATCATGTTCGACGCCATCAAGCGCCTGACGGCCAACGGCTACCGCTACATCGGCATGGACCACTTCGCCAAGGAGACCGACGAACTCTCCGTAGCCCAGAAGGAAGGCTCCCTGCAGCGCAACTTCCAGGGCTACTCGACAAAGGCCGAATGCGACATGATCGCCCTCGGCGTCTCGAGCATCTCCAAGATCGGCAGCGCCTACGCCTGCAACCCGCGCGAGCTTGAGGACTACTACGCCGCCATCCGCGAGGGCCGCCTCGCCACGAACCGCGGCTACCTGCTCAACGCCGACGACGAAATGCGCCGCTACGTGATCATGACGATCATGTGCAACTTCGAGCTCCGCAAGCGCGACGTCGAGGAACGCTTCGGCATCAAGTTCGACGAAACGTTCGCCTACGAGCTCGGCAAGATGAAGCCCTACGTGAAGCACGAGCTCGTCGAGCTCTACGACGACCGCCTCGTCGTCTCCGCCAAGGGCAAGATCTTCGTGCGCGCCGTCGCGATGCACTTCGACCGCTACCTGCGCGAATCCACCCGCGCGGGCGGCTACTCCCGCATCGCCTAAGCGGCCCGGCACGGCGCGTCCCGCCGGGCGTCTCAGGACGCCCGGAGACGACGCCCGCACCCTCCGACGCCCGCCTCCCGTGAGGCGGGCGTCTCCTTTTTGCACGATCCGGCCCCCGTTTCGACCCTCAGGGCATGAAAATCCGCATTCCGACAGGGAGTTGCAGGGCCGAACCCATGCGATGGGGGTAAAATATGAGTTTTCGTCCCGAGTCTTCACGAAGGCTCCCGACACACCGTTCATGCCGCGGCCGGCACTGCCGGCCGTCAGCCAGAGCGGGCCGCCTCGGAGCTCGCCGTCGCCGCCACAGGCAGACCGACCTCCGTTCCCGCCGCCGGCCGGAGCATCCCGCCTCCGGATGCAGCTGCACGGCACCGAATTGACAAAAACCTATAGGAGATGGAACGGCCCTGACCAGGCGCACGCCGCCTGACAGGGAGTCCCGAAAACCCATTTATGAAAGTCGCAGACATTCGCCGCACCTTTCTGAACTTCTACGAAAGCAAGGGCCACACGATCGTCGCCTCGAGCCCGGTCGTCCCCGCCCATGACCCGACGCTTCTCTTCACGAACGCCGGCATGAACCAGTTCAAGGACGTGTTCCTCGGCTTCGACAAGCGCCCGTACACCCGCGCCACGACGTCCCAGAAGTGCATCCGCGCCGGCGGCAAGCACAACGACCTTGACAACGTCGGCTACACCGCCCGCCACCACACGTTCTTCGAGATGCTCGGCAACTTCTCGTTCGGCGACTACTTCAAGCATGACGCCATCAACTTCGCCTGGGAGCTCCTGACGAAGCACTTCATGTTGCCCGCCGAAAAGCTCTGGGTCACGGTCTATGCCGAGGACGACGAGGCCTACAACATCTGGCACGAGGAAGTCGGCGTTCCCGCCGAGCGCATCGTCCGCATCGGCGACAACAAGGGCGCCCGCTACATGTCCGACAACTTCTGGATGATGGGCGACACGGGGCCGTGTGGTCCCTGCACCGAAATCTTCTACGACCACGGCGACAAGATCCAGGGCGGCCCTCCGGGGAGCCCCGAGGAAGACGGCGACCGCTACATCGAGATCTGGAACCTCGTTTTCATGCAGTTCAACCGCGACGAGCGCGGCGTCATGCACAAGCTTCCGAAGCCCTCCGTCGACACGGGCATGGGTCTTGAGCGCATTGCCGCCGTTCTCCAGGGCGTGCACAACAACTACGACATCGACCTCTTCAAGAACCTGCTCGCCAGCGTCAAGCGCGTCCTTGAGGAGACGAGCGGCGAAGCCGTCGATCCGGAATCCCCGTCCCTCAAGGTGATCGCTGACCACATCCGCGCCTGCACGTTCTCCGTCGCCGACGGCATCGTCCCGGGCAACGAAGGCCGCGCCTACGTGCTGCGCCGCATCTGCCGCCGCGCCATCCGCCACGGCTACAAGCTCGGCGCCCGCAAGCCCTTCTTCTACAAGCTCGTCGACGCCGTTCGCGCCGAAATGGCCGAAGCCTATCCGGAAATCAACAATCCGCGCATCGAGAAGGTCATCGAAGAAGAGGAACGCCGCTTCTTCCTCACGCTCTCCAAGGGCATGGAAATCCTCGACGCCGCCATTGCCGGCTCCAAGGACGGCGTGCTTGACGGCGAAGTCGTCTTCAAGCTGCACGACACTTACGGCTTCCCCGCCGACCTGACGGGCGACGTCTGCCGCGAACGCGACGTCAAGATCGACTTCGACGGCTTTGACGCCGCCATGGCCCGCCAGCGCGAGGCCGCCCGCGCCAGCGCCAAGTTCAAGATGGCCGCCGGCCTCGAATACACGGGCGCCGACACGGTCTTCACCGGCTACGAAACGCTCGAAGAGAACGAAGCCACGGTTCTCGCCGTCTACAAGGACGGGCAGGCCGTCGAACTCGCCGAAGCGGGCGACGACTGCATCGTCGTCTTCGACCGCACCCCGTTCTATGCCGAACAGGGCGGCCAGGTCGGCGACCGCGGCCACTGTCGCAACGACGCCTCCCTCGCCGGCGTGCTCGACACGATCCGCGTCAAGGGCAAGGTCACGGGCCACTCCTGCCACGTCGAGGAAGGCCGCATCGCCGTGGGCGACAAGTTCCGCCTGACGGTCGACGCCGACCGCCGCCACGCCACGCAGCGCAACCACTCAGCGACCCACCTTCTCCAGCAGGCCCTGCGTAAGGTCCTCGGCGAGCACGTCGAACAGAAGGGCTCCCTCGTCTCCCCGACCGAGCTGCGCTTCGACTTCTCCCACAGCCAGGCCATGACGACCGAGCAGATCGCCCGCGTCGAAGACCTCGTCAACGAGCAGATCCTCGCCAACACGGCCACGAAGGCCGAAGTCCTGCCGCTTGAAGAAGCCCGCAAGACCGGCGCCACGATGCTCTTCGGCGAAAAGTACGGCGACATCGTCCGCGTTGAGACGATCGGCAACTCCGTCGAGCTCTGCGGCGGCACGCACGTCGTGCGCACGGGCGACATCGGCTCCTTCAAGATCCTCGGCGAAGCGGGCGTTGCCGCCGGCATCCGCCGCATCGAGGCCGTCACGGGCATGAACGCCCTTGCCGAAGCCCAGAAGAATGCCGCCCTCCTCGGCCAGGCCGCCTTCCGCTTCAACGTCAAGGCCTGCGACCTGCCGTCCAAGATCGACGACATGATGGCCAACGTCAAGGCCCTCGAAAAGCAGCTCGAACAGCTCAAGAGCCAGATGGCCAGCCGCATGGGCGACACGCTCCTTGAAAAGGCCATCGAGGTGAAGGGCATCAAGGTCCTCGCCGCCCGCATGGACGGCGCCGACGCCAAGGCCCTGCGCGAAACGATGGACAAGGTCAAGGACAAGCTCGGCACCGCCGTGGCCGTCCTCGCCGCCGTCAGCGCCGAAGGCCGCGTCCAGCTCGCTGCGGGCGTCAGCCGCGACCTCACCGACCGCGTCAAGGCCGGCGAACTCGTCAACTCCGTCGCGCAGAAGCTCGGCGGCAAGGGCGGCGGCAAGCCCGACATGGCCATGGCCGGCGCCCAGAGCGCCGAAGGCCTCGACGCCGCGCTCGCCGACGTTCAGGCCTGGGTCGAAGCCAAGCTCTGAGGACGCACGATGACCGAAACGCTCGAAGTCGTCGACCTCTGCCTGCCCGGCCTCAACTGCCCGATGCCGGTGCTGCGCGCCAAGAAGGCCCTCGCCAAGATGGCGGGCGGCACCCTCCTGCGCGTCGTCAGCACCGACAGGCACAGCCTGGCCGATCTGGCGGAATTCTGCCGCCAGACGGGCCACGAGCTCGTGAGCCAGAACACGGACGAGGCGGCGGGCGAATACGTCACCGTCATCAGGCGCCGCGAGGACTGACCTCCGGCCGGTCCGAACCCTGATCAAGGTCCCTGAAGCATCCGCTTCGGGGGCCTTTTTTCATGCCCGCCCGAAAAGACTGTCCCGCAAGCAAATCGACTGAACAGGAAGGAAACAGATACCACATTTGCGGTATTTTCACAAAAAGCCTTGCCTTTTTTCTTCGGGTTCGCTAATATTCTGCTCCTACAGTTTTGACGCGGTAGTAGCTCAGTTGGATAGAGTATCTGGCTACGAACCAGAGGGTCGTGGGTTCGAATCCTGCCTACCGCACCATCAACTCTGTAGAACACAAGTGTGCGGTAGTAGCTCAGTTGGATAGAGTATCTGGCTACGAACCAGAGGGTCGTGGGTTCGAATCCTGCCTACCGCACCAGCCATTCCAAAGCCGCTGTTTTCGTCTGAAAACAGCGGCTTTTTCGTTACACTTTTTCAGGCGATTTCAGGCCTTCTAATTTTTCAGCACGAAACTCCTGTGGACAACCCACGTTTGCACAAAATTTATGCAAACTGCATCAATCATATTTTGCAGGGTCATTCCCGTAGAAGACCCCGCTTTTTCAACCTTTATGCACATTTTCTGTGGATAACTTACCCACAACCCCGTGCATGAGGTCTTCATTCGCATGAAAAGGCCCGCGTGGAAGCTGCGTTCCATGCGGGCCCTGTCTTTTCCTGCGTCCGTCCTCAGGAGGTCGTCAGGCGCGGCGTTCGCAGCGGCAGAAGGTCACCTCGAAAGAGCGGGACTCGGTCGGCTCGAGCATTTCGAGCACCTCGGTGGTCCATTCGGACTCGGGGAGCTCGGGGAAGGTCGTGTCGCCCTCGAAGTCGGCGTCGATCTTCGTCAGCCACACGACGTCGGCCGACGGAAGAGCCTGACGGTAAATCTCGCCGCCGCCGATCACGAAGACGGTGTCCGTGTCAGCGAGCGTCCTGAAGGCCTCCTCGAGGGAAGGAACCACTTCGGCGCCTTCGGCGCGGTAGTCCGCATTGCGCGTGACGACCACGTTGCGGCGGCCGGGAAGCGGACGACCGATGGACTCCCAGGTCTTGCGGCCCATGACGATGGGGTGGCCCATCGTGGTGCGCTTGAAGTGGGCGAAGTCCTCGGGCACGCGCCAGAGCATCTTGTTGCCGCCGCCGATGACGCCGTTGCGTGCGGCTGCGACGATGAGTGCGATCTTCATGAGTCTCTCCTCAGACGGCGACGGGCGCCTTGATGTGGGGCCACGGATCGTAGCCGGTGATTTCGAAGTCCTCGAACCTGTAGTCGAAGATGGAGTCGGGCTTGCGCCTGATCACGAGCTGCGGATAGGGACGCGGCTCGCGGGAGAGCTGAAGCTCGGTCTGCTCCATGTGATTGTCATAGAGGTGGCAGTCGCCGCCCGTCCAGACGAAGTCTCCGACCTCGAGGCCCGCCTGCTGCGCCACCATGTGCGTGAGCAGCGCGTAGCTCGCGATGTTGAAGGGCACGCCGAGGAAGATGTCGCAGGAGCGCTGGTAGAGCTGGCAGGAGAGCCTGCCGTCGGCCACGTAGAACTGGAAAAGGCAGTGGCAGGGCGGAAGCGCCATCTGGTCCACGAGGCCCGGATTCCAGGCGCACACGATCATGCGGCGGCTGTCGGGATTGGTCCTGAGCTGCTGCATCAGGTTCTCGATCTGGTCGACGTGGCTGCCGTCGGGTGCGGGCCAGCTGCGCCACTGGACGCCGTAGACGGGGCCGAGGTCGCCGTTCTCGTCGGCCCACTCGTCCCAGATCGTCACGCCGTTGTCGTGCAAGTACTTGATGTTGGAGCTGCCCTGAAGGAACCAGAGCAGTTCGTGAATGATCGAGCGAAGGTGAAGCTTCTTCGTCGTGACAAGCGGAAAGCCTTCCGCCAGATTGAAGCGCATCTGGTAGCCGAAGACGGATCGCGTGCCGGTGCCTGTGCGGTCGGACTTGTGCGTGCCGTGTTCGTATACGTGGCGCATCAGGGTCTCGTACTGATTGCTCGGCACGGTGCTGTCTCCCGAATGCTGGAAGGTCCCTCCGGAATGGCGGGACCCGAATGATAGGTGACCACAGTTTACCGAAAATCGGACTCTCCAAAAGCAGGCCCGCCAGTCCTTCGACCGGCGGGCCTGCATGCTTCACGAAGCGGAAGTCTGGAGGATTATTCCTGAACCACGACCTTCACGTCTTCGCCGTACTCGTCCTTCGTCGTCGTGTGGATCGCAAGGAGCGCGAACCAGCGGCGCAACGTGCCGTAGATCACGAAGAGCATGAGGAGCATGACGATCACGGAGAGCGTGGCAAGCAGGATCTTGCCGCCTGGCAGGTACTGGTTGACGATGAGCCAGATGCCCGCCCAAAACGTGATGACGGTCATGAAGAGGCCGGGCACGCCCGTGATCCAGGCGTACTTCGCCTTGTTCATGCGCAGGATCACGGTGGTGCCGATCAGAAGCGTCACGCTGGCGAGCAGCTGGTTGCAGATACCGAAGAGCGGCCAGATGGAGCCGATGTCGCCCGAGTAAACGAGATATCCCCAGGAGCCCGTGAAGAGCACCGAGGTGATGATCACACCCGGAACCCATTCCTTGTCCGCAAACTTCGGGATGACCTTGCCGATCATTTCCTGAAGGAAGAAGCGGCCGACGCGGGTGCCGGCGTCCACGGCCGTCAGAATGAAGACGGCTTCGAACATGATGGCGAAGTGGTACCAGTAGGCCATCAGGTGTTCCATGAACGGGATCTTGGAGAAGATGTGGGCCATGCCGACGGCGAGCGAGACGCTGCCGCCCGGACGGGCCATCAGACTTTCCTGAACCTCGGCTTCAAGGCGCGGAAGCTCCTGCACGGCCATGCCGAGCGCCTGGAACTTCTCGGCGGGCGCATTGATGGCGAAGTAGTCGGCGGGCACCAGCACGCAGGCGGCGACAAGGGCCATGATGGCCACGAAGCCTTCCATCAGCATGGCGCCGTAGCCCACGAAGAGCACGTCGCGTTCGTTGCCGACCATCTTCGGGGTCGTACCCGTGCCGATCGTGGCGTGGAAGCCCGAGAGCGCGCCGCAGGCGATCGTGATGAAGATGAACGGAATGACGGGACCGCCCACGATCGGGCCGCCGCCGTGGATGAAGTCCGTGAAGGCCGGCATCTGGAAGTTCGGCATCACGAAGGCGATGCCGATGGCGAGGGCGCCGATCGTGCCGATCTTGAGGAAGGTGGAGAGGTAGTCGCGCGGCAGCAGCAGGAGCCACACGGGAAGAACGGAGGCGAAGAAGCCGTAGATCGGGATGAGGATGCTCATCGCCTTGCGGTCGATGTCGAGCCAGCCGAAGTATTCGGGATGGGCGGCGACCCACGGACCGGAAAGGATGCAGAGGAAGAGGAACACGACGCCGATGACCGTCGCGCCAACCACGTCGCCCTTGCGCCAGATCTGCATGTAGAGGCCCATCAGAATGGCGATGGGAATCGTCGCGGCGACCGTGTAGGTCGACCAGAGCGAGTTGTGCATGGCGTTGACCACGGCGATCGAGAGGCCCGCGAGCGTCAGGATCAGAATCGCGAGGACGGCCCACGAGGCGACGAAGCCCGTCGTCCTGTCGATCTCCTGCGTCGCGATGTAGGCGAGCGAGCGGCCGCGGTGGCGCACGGAGCAGAAGAGCACGACCATGTCGTGCACGCCGCCTGCGAGCACGCAGCCGATCAGAATCCAGAGCAGGCCCGGCATGTAGCCGAACTGCGCTGCGAGAACTGGGCCGAGAAGCGGGCCGGCTGCCGCAATGGCTGCGAAATGGTGGCCAAAGAGCACGTACTTGTTGGTCGGGACATAGTCCTGCCCGTCGCTGTACTTGACGGCAGGCGTCTTGCGGGCTTCATTGAGGCTGAGGACCTTGGTCGCGATGAAGAGACCGTAGAAGCGGTAAGCAATGGCAAAGATACAGAGCGCGGCAAAGACGATTGTCAGTGCGTTGACTCCCGTTCCTGTTTCCATGTTTTTCTCCGGGTTGGCTTTGGGGGGATTTCGTCGGCTTCAAGCGTCTTTCCGGAACACGAAAAAATGGCCTGAAGGATCCGGTAGGTGCGGATCCCAGGCCATATTGACGGGCCCGGCGCTCTCAAACTCGCCGATCTGCCTGTCAGTCTATCGTTTTCAAGGTTTTGCGCGCAAATGGTGCGCGTGATTTTTTCCTCAGTGTTTTTGCGCACCCTTGAAGATCATGAATGCCATCGGGAGCTCAAGAGAGGGCTTTGCACCACTGAAAACACCGCTCCAACCGATCATGAAGTCGATGTACTCCTTGGGCTCGATCTTGCGGCCGAGCATCTTCTCATGCGCATCGCGCGCCGTCAGAAGCTCGAGGTCCTTGAGATAGCAGGAGAGCGCAAGACGGATCACGACCTCATCGGACATGGCGTCCGTGCCGCCCTGAAGACCCTGAGCGGCCGTCTCGGCGGCAAGTTCCTGACGAAGCGAGGCGCGCAGGTGCTTCGCAAGCTCCCGCCCAGCCGTTCTGCACGATGCGGGACTCGTCACCGCCCGTCGAAAGAAGCATCAGGATGTCGGCGAGGAATTCCTCGGCCTGCTCGTGGACGGCGGCCGCATCCTTGTGGCCGGGGTCGTTGCTGCGGATCCAGGCGTCCTGCATGCAGGCGATTCCGAGCTCCTCGAGCGCAAGGAACATGCTGTTCTGGTCGCGAAGGTCGATGGCGGCGTGAGGCGCGAATTCAGCGTCACGGGCTTGCTGGGGCATGTCTGTCTCCGAAGTCAAAGAGTGTTTTGAAAGGGTATCGGCATTGTACAACGCCGCGCTGCGCTGCAGAAAAGGAGCTCAGTTGAGCCGCCTAGAGACCGCATCAGGGAGAGGCATCACGGGAATGCCCTCCTCATGCAACGCCTGAGCCTCCTCGCCCGAACAGGTGCCCTTCACCAGGCGCCTCTCGGCGCGCCCGTCATGAATGTCTCTCACAGTTTCGGGAAAGCGCTCGCCGACGTCCTCGGCCATCGCGGCGGCCTCACGCAGCACCTTCATGGCGTCCGCCTGCATTTCGCGGGCCCTCTCCCAGCCGCGGGCGGCGACGTCGGCCGCAACGTCCGTCCTCGTCGTCCCCTGCACTCTGACAAAGTTGGGAGCGCTCGGGCGCTTGGCAACGCACGGATCTCCGCACACGGGACACTCGATGCGGCCTTCCTTCAGGTCCGCCTCCAGCTCCTCATCGGAGCGAAACCATCCCTCGAACACATGTCCGTGACCGCAGCACAGGTTGCAGATCTTGATTCCCATCACCGTCCTCCCGCACGCCCTTGAGGCAGGAGCCGAAAAAAGTTCACACGACTTTAAAAATATACTGTACAATTGCGCTCTCTGACGAAACCGTCAGCTCGCTCCATCTTGGAAGGGTGGCAGAGTGGTTGAATGTACCGCCCTGGAAAGGCGGCATACGGAAATTCCGTATCGAGGGTTCGAATCCCTCCCCTTCCGCCAAGATTCAGAAAGGCAGGAAGCTTCGGCTTCCTGCCTTTTTTCATGCGTGCGGCGGCGTCCCGGCACATCCCGCATGCCGTCTGCAGTTTTTTTCAAACGTTTCTTGACTTTTTCAAAAAACTCAGGCATACTTCGTCTCCTCAGCAAATTCGACGTGTCGACAAAGCCAATCACCACGGCCGGCATGTTCGCTGAACACCTATGGAAGGGTGGCAGAGTGGTTGAATGTACCGCCCTGGAAAGGCGGCATACGGAAATTCCGTATCGAGGGTTCGAATCCCTCCCCTTCCGCCAGAATTCGAAAGGCAGAAAGCTTCGGCTTTCTGCCTTTTTTGCTATTGGGCTCCGGCCGCGCACGCCTGCGCCGTCCGAGCCTGAATCCTCCCGGCAAACAAGCTTCCCGAACAGCCATGGCACTCTTTTTCAGAAAGCGCATCAAGATTCTTCCCGGCGTCACGCTCAACCTCTCCAAGTCGGGCGTCAGCGCCACGGTCGGCCGCAAGGGCGCGAGCGTCTCGGTCGGCAAGCGCGGCACCTACCTCAACGCTGGGCTGCCGGGCACGGGCATCTACAGCCGCACCCGCCTCGACAAGCCTGCAGGCCGACGCTGCAGCGCAGGAAAGACGAACGCGGAGATCGAAGCGCCCGAGCAGACGGATCCCGTGACGGAAAGCGCCGCCGCGCCCGAGGCGCCCGCCCGTGCGCCAGGCGGTCTTGAGTCCGCCGTCGCGCTTCTCAAGTGCATCGCGCTCCTCGCCTTCATCGGCCTCTGCCTTGCGGGCATCTGGAGCCTTCTCGCCGACTGAGTCCCGTCCGACACGGTTCCGTCATCATTTCCTCCTCGCGGTCATCATCAATTCACGAAGCCGACACGGGATCGTCAAATCGAATTCCTAGACTTTGCTCCATCCGAAGGCCCGGCGCCTTCGGACCATTGTTTGTTGAAGGAATTCATTGTGAAAATCAAGACCGCGACCGCTGCCGTCTCCGCAGCGCTTCTCTCCCTCATTGCCGCCGGCCAGGCCGGCGCCGCCCAGATCTATCCCGTCGATCAGGCCCGCTTCATGACGAACGCCCGCTTCGACTTCAAGATCGAGCTTGACAAGAGCGTCGCCCGCAAGGACGTCACCGTTCAGATCAACGGTGCCGACTACTCCAAGACGCTCTCCGGCAAGGAAGTCTGGATGGAGAAGGAGGACAACGTCCACGGTTCCGCCCTCGTCGTCCGCGACGTCGAGATCAAGAAGCCCGGCCGCTACGAAGTCATCGTCAAGAGCCCCGAAGGCGAAATGCGCGCCAACTGGGACATCTACACGACGCCAGAAAAGCCGGTTGCCAAGAACGTCATCATTCTTCTTGCCGACGGCCTCTCCGTCGGTCACCGCACCGCCGCCCGCATCCTCTCCAAGGGCGTGACGAACGGCATGTACAACGCTCCGCTCGCCATGGACGACATGCCGCACATGGCTCTTCTCGGCACGAGCTCCGTCGACACGATCGCCGCCGACAGCGCCAACACCGCCTCCGCCTACATGACGGGCCACAAGTCGAGCGTCAACGCCCTCGGCGTCTACGCCGACCGCACCCAGGCCAGCCAGGACGATCCGAAGCAGGAGACGATCGCCGAGCTTCTGCGCCGCAAGACCAACAAGGCCATCGGCGTCGTGAGCGACGCCGAGATCGAGGACGCCACGCCCGCCTCCGTCGTCTCCCACACCCGCCGCCGCGCCGACAAGGCCGACATCGTCGGGATGTTCTACAACGTCAAGCCCGAGGTCATCCTCGGCGGCGGCTCCGCCTACTTCCTCCCGAAGGAAACCGCCGGCTCCAAGCGCAAGGACAGCATCAACTACATCCAGAAGTTCGGCGACGCCGGCTACAAGCTCGTCACGGACCGCACGGAAATGCTCAGCGCCGTCTCCGGCCAGACGCCCGACCGCCTGCTCGGCCTCTTTCACACCGGCAACATGGACGGCTGGGTCGACCGCCACCAGTGGAAGGGCAACACCGTCAAGAAGTTCCCGAACCAGCCTGATCTGACCGAATCCTTCGACGCCGCCGTCAAAGTGCTCGAGAAGAACAAGGACGGCTTCTTCCTGATGCTCGAGGCGGGCCTCGTGGACAAGTACTCCCACCCGCTCGACTGGACCCGCTCCGTGGGCGACACGATCGCCTTCGACAAGGTGGTCGAGCGCGCCAAGGCCTACTGCGCCAAGAACCCCGACACGCTGCTCATCGTGACGGGCGACCACACGCACTCGATCTCCGTCGCCGGCACGGTGGACGACAACAAGCCGGGCAAGGACATGCGCGAAAAGGTGGGCGTCTATGCCGACGCCGGCTACCCGAACTACGAGGACAAGGACAAGGACGGCTTCCCCGACAACTTCCAGCCCTCCAAGCGTCTTGCCGTCTTCTTCGGTGCCCACCCCGACTACTACGAAACGTACCGCTCCTATCCTGACGCCACCTTCAACCCGGCCGTCAAGAACGAAAAGGGCGAATACGTCGCCGACGCCAGGTACAAGGACGTCGAGGGCGGCCACTTCGTCGAGGGCAACCTCCCGCGAAACGAAAGCCAGGGCGTGCACACGGTCGACGATCTGGTCGTGACTGCCCAGGGTCCGAACGCCGAACAGATCCGCGGCTTCATGAACTCCACGGAAGTCTTCCGCGTGATGGCCGAAGCGCTTGCCCTCGGCAAGTAACGGTCACAAGGCCCCTCGCAGGGCCCCGCGCCGGAGGCGCGGCTCCCACGGGAGTCCGCCTCCGGCCTTTTCAATTTTCAGAAACGAGACGCCACCCATCATGCAGCGCCGCCAATTCGTCAAATGCCTTCTTGGGACCCCGCTCCTTGTGGCCGTCCCTGCATTCGCCGCCGTCCCAGAACTCAGGTTTGAGGAGATGTACGCGGGCAACTCCGTCCTCGGCCTTCAGTTCTCCGAAAAGCTCAAGTCGCTCTCGGGCAAGCGGATCCGCATCCGCGGCTTCATGGCTCCGCCGCTCAAGGCCGAAGCCGCCTTCCTCATCCTCACGAAGGAGCCCGTGAGCCTGTGCCCCTTCTGCAACTCCGATCAGGACTGGCCCGACAGCATCATCCTCGTGAGGCTCGCGAGCGAGCAGGCCTTCGTGCAGAACAACCGCCTCATCGAGGTGACGGGACGGCTCGAAACGGGCAGCGAGACCGATCCCGAAACGGGATTCGTGAGCCTCGTGCGGCTCGCCGACGCAAAGTACGAGGTGATCTGATGACAGACACGCTCAAGCTTGAAGGCGTCGGACTCGACGTTCGCGACGGCTCCTCCCTGCGCACGCTCCTCGAGATCGACGAGTTCTGCCTCGAACCCGGTGAAATGATCGCCGTGCGCGGCGCAAGCGGCGCGGGCAAGACCACCTTCCTCAAGCTCGTCTCGGGCATTCTTCTCCCGACGAGGGGCCGCGTGCTCTACGGCGACACCGAGGTCTCCGCACTCTCCGAACCCAGGCGCGACCGCTGGCGCGGCCGGCACGTCGGCTTCCTCTTTCAGGACTTCCGCCTCTTCGACGGCCTCACGGCCCTCGAAAACGTCCTGCTCCCCTTCACGTTCTGCTCGCGCACCGTATCCAACACCCAGCGTCGCGACGCGACGGACCTCCTCAAGTTGCACGGAGTCAATCCCGACACGCGCTCCGAACTCCTCTCGAGAGGCGAGATGCAGCGCACGGCGCTCGTGCGCGTGCTGATGCAGTCTCCCTCGATCATCCTCGCGGACGAACCCACCGCAAGCCTCGACGCCAACCGTGCAGGTCATGCGGTCGACGCACTCATCTCCGCCGCAGGCTCGCTCGGCGCCTCCCTCGTGCTCGTAAGCCACGACGAGCGCGTGCTCGGCCACTTCGAGCGCCACCTCACGCTCGCCGACGGCCGACTCACCCCAAGGATCTGATCCATGAACGTCCTCATGCTTCTTAGGAGCGAGCTGCGCAGAAGCGCCGCCGTGCTCGCAGGCATCGCCGCCGTCCTCGCACTCTCGCTCTCGATCTCGATTGCGACCGGCATGACCGACAGGATGCTGAGGCACGCCTCGGCCCAGGCCGCCGACCGGTTCGATCTTCTCATCGGAGCCAAGGCCAGCCCCTCGTCCCTTCTGCTCGGCGCCGTCTTCCTGCGTGACGAACCCCTTCCCCTCGTGCCACTCTCCGTCATGAAGGACCTTGACGAAAGGCACGGCGTCAAGTGGGCAGCCCCCGTCGCATTCGGCGACAGGGCGGGAGACTCTCCCATCGTCGGCACGACAACGTCGCTCGTCACCTTCGGCGGCACGGTCAGGCCCGCCGAGGGACGCCTCTTCAAGGCGCCCTTCGAGGCCGTCGTCGGCGCCTCGGCCCCCTACCGCATCGGCGACGAAATCGTACCCATGCACGGCAGGACGCCCGGCGCAGGACACGCGCACGACCACGGACGCCTCAAGGTCGTGGGCAGGATGCCCGAAAGCGGCACGCCCTGGGACCGCGCCGTCATGATTCCGATCGAGGCCGTCTGGGCCACGCACTCGATGACGGTGCACGACGAACTCGAGCGCGCCCACGGTTACGACCACGAAGAAGAAGACGGAACGGAGCATGAATATGCGCATGAAGAAGGGCACGGCCGACTGCTCGGCGTCTTCTCCGAACACGACTTCGAGACGCTTCCCGGCGTCTCCGCCGTCGTCATCAAGCCCGCCTCGTTCGCCGATGCCTACAGGCTGCGCCAGCAGCAGTCGCAGCGCACGCTCTCCGGCCCCGACCGCACGTCGGTCAACCTGATGGGCGTCTTCTCTGGCGAGGTGCTCGTCTCGCTCCACTCGCTTTTGGGCGGCGCGAGCGAGGCCGTGACGATCACGGCCCGCCTCACGCTTCTCACGGCGCTCGCCGCCACGCTCATCATGGGCGTGCTGCTCGGTGAGCTCCGCAGGCCCGCCCTCGAGCAGCTCCGCGTACTCGGCGCCCCGCAGCGCTACATCATGAGCCTCGTCTGGTGCATCGTCATGACGGTCGTCGCTGCGGGGACCGCGGGCGGCCTCGTCCTCGGCTTCATCGGCGCGGAGGCGGCCGCGCATCTGCTTGCCGCCGAAACGGGCGTTGCCATGTCGCCCGCCATGGGCTCGCCCGAACTTCTCGCCGCCGCGGCCACGCTCCTTGCGGGTTCGTTCTGCGCCCTCATTCCCGCATGGCTCGCGGGGAGGCGCCCCATCCGCTGAGCGCCTCGCTCCGAGCCCTCTCAGAGCGCCCGTCTCCTTCGAAGAGACGGGCGCTCGTCGCATCGGGCGTCCGAAGACAATCCGTCATCGAAAATTCACGCAAGCGTCTTCAAGATGTCAACGCACGGTCACGGCGCCGTCATGCGGCCCTGAAAGAATCCGTCCTGCAGGCTCAAGGGAATCCAGGAAAAGCTCAGACCCGAAGCCCTGAAGTCCCGGATCGGGACCGTCGTTGAACAGGGCCTGCTCTGCACAGTTCATGCAGATGTTGTTTTGTGAAAGGAAAATCATGACTCAGATCTCCCGCCGCTCGCTCTTCGGCGCCGCCGCTGCGGCCTCCGTTCTCCCCGTCGCGAGCGGCCTCGCCGCCTTCAGCCCGATCGCAGCCGCTGCCGCCGCACCCAAAAAGGCCCGCACCATTGTCGAAATCGCCGCCATGTCCCCGGTCGACATGGCCCGCGAGAGCGACGTCGTCCAGACCTCGTACGAAATCATCCGCGCGGCCGCCGGCCGTCTGCGCGATCCCGAACTCAGGAAGGCCGTCCTCTCCATCATCGAGAACCCGGCTCCTACGATCGCCTCCGCCGACCAGAGCGCCGTGCTCGCCGCCCTCAAGAAGGAGGGCCTGATCGCCGCCGGCCGCACGTCCGTCTTCCCGAAGTTCTCCGACACCACCCGCTCGCCGCAGCCCACCTGGAGCGCGCCGGGCTCCGGTTACGGCAGCCACCATGCCTATCCGGGCGGCCTCTGCACCCACGTCGCCCTCAACGTCGTCTCCGCCGAATCCCTCGTCGCCGCCTACGACAACATCGACGGCCTCAAGCTCGACTTCGACCACGCCGTCGGCGGTGAAATCCTGCACGACCTGCACAAGCCCTGGGTCTTCCAGTGGGAGGCTGACAATGCCTGCCGCAAGGAGGAGGCCCTCGCAGGCACGGGCGAACACCACGTACTCAGCATCGCTGAGTCCATCAAGCGCGGCCTGCCCGCCGAATTCGTCGTTGCCCAGGCCTGCGCCCACGAGCATCCGGGCAGCGCCTCCGGCGAAGCCCAGGTCGTCG
>OCPW01000654.1_pt1 | contig 23527 bp, 19 predicted proteins | sample 1538761 | NCBI WGS metagenome assembly OCPW01 (sample SAMN04571724, study PRJEB22368) | human gut metagenome | biome: human gut; material: stool | host: Homo sapiens | place: Luxembourg | collected 2012-09-20
TCGTAAAAATAAAAACTGCAGAAAATACATATGAGTATCTCATCACAAATCTGCCCCACAGCTTTACTATGGACGACATCAAGGAATGCTATCACTGGAGATGGGGCATTGAAATTTCTTTCCGTTATCTTAAGCATGCAAATGGGCTTTTGTACTTCCACAATAAAAAAACCGAATTCCTAAAACAGGAAATCTATGCAAATCTGACACTCTATAATTTCGGAATCTTCATTACTAATGAAGTAGCTGAAGAAAACAAGAAAAAAGAACGGAAGAATGATAACAAATATCTTTACAAAATCGACATTTCTTCTGCTCTGAAAACAGCAAGAAAGTTCTTTATTCGCAGGGACTCCGATAAACCTATTGATATCATTAAGTTGATGTTGAAATACGTCCATGCTGTAAAAGAAAAATTCCGACAATTTGACCGGCCCCTCCGTGGAATCAGTGCGATTCATTTCGGATATCGATAGCCTTAGGCTCTACCACTGAAGATTGTCATTTTGACAGATGAACAGCATCTGTCTTATCAGCATGCCCTTTTTTCTGAATCTGTATTTCCAAGCACCAAAATATCCTCTTGCACATATTTCAATGCAAATTCGAACAAAACCTCGAACACCTAGCTTAATGGCATTGCCTTCTATCAGGTCAGAACTGTGAGGAACAGTTCTCTCTCGACTTCCCTCTGGTATTTATTTTTGTTCATACCTTCCTTGGTACTATTCAGACCTCCGACTACCTGCATTTCTTTTACCATCCTTCTTCTGATTGTCAGGCATACTTTCTGTTTACACACTACAGAAGAAAATGCAGGTTCTCTCCAGTTGACATATATTCCCTGTATAACATGAATAGTTCCAACCAACACCGCAGAGGTATGTAAAATCTCACCATAACGATAAATACATATGTTGTCTTCCATCCAGACCACGATGTCGACCCTCTGGAGACTTTAGGATTTCGGTGCTCAATAGCTATCCCTGTTATCTTGCTGTCTACGCTTAGCCTGCAACGTTACCGCGACAGACTCAAGACTCGCTTCAAATGCTGTGGTTAGCAGCTTATTTGATGGGGCTTCCACCCACCGGACTATATACCCTTAGCTGGACGCACGGTCTGCCCCCCAATTGTCTGTATTTTCACAACTGTTCCGCTAGGAAAATCTAAACTCATCCAGTTATCTTCAATGGACACATTCTGAAGTCTACAATACAACAGTTTTAATATCTGATTATGTGCACATATTATAAAATTTTCTTGGACATTTCTATTTTTATATGGCAAAAACTCATTATTAATAAATCCATCTACGCGCTGTAAAAAATCATAAAAACTTTCCCCTTGCGGTGGGGTAAACTGATGACAAAATCTTTGATTTATAAAGTATTGAGGATACTTTTTTTGCAAATCCGCTCTTCTTTTTCCTTCAAATAATCCCATATTCCGTTCACGAAGCGCCGAAGTATATATAATTGCAGGACTAATCCGGATATTTTCCAACAATATTTCCAGTGTTTTTTTACACCTCATTAAATCTGAAGAAAAAATCGTCACATTATACCAATTCATCATTTCTTCTTGATAAGTGATTTCATTTTCAATCAATTCTGAGTCCAAACATCCAGAAATCATTCCATCTGCATTAAATTGTGTCTTGCAATGTCTAAGAAAATATAAATTCCCCATTAATTTTCTTCTCCTGAAACATAATATTTAACCGCTCCTTCTGTATCGCTCGAAAAAAGCGCTACCGGATCTAATATTTCCTCTATAGTACCTTTGATATATGGTGTATCTCCAAAAATATTTTTTCCATCAAATTTATCTGTTTTGTATAAATCTCTAACTCCTACCTGTTTCTTGCTAAATCTGGCCGAATAATCAATATCAAATTTTTTTTCATAATAACCATGTTGAGAATTTGACAAAACAAATTTTCCATTTTTAATACTTAATTTTCCATTTTTAAAGTCTTCTTTCTGAATTTGCTTCGCAAAATAATCGTATCTTAATTCCTGTCCCCAGCCATGAGGAATAATATATTTCGTTTTCCCCTCCAAAACAATACTCCACATATTACTAGAAGGTCTAAACAAAAAAATCGGATATCCCTCTCTTGAAAAAATTGGCACTACATCCCTTTCATCCACAACATATGTTCCAATCGCAATGGAATAATCTGTCGGCATGCCATAATGGTGATATGTTTTTTGCTGAATAGGTTTGATATCGCCAAAAATTTCAGATGCAAACCAATTATGTATATCTCTGTTCTGTTCGTTCAGAGAACGGGCTATACTAATAAATCGTAATGCTTCATCATCCTTCAAATAGTGAATATATCTGTCACTTCCTTTTTCCTGATAAGTTTTTATCAGATTGCTATACCAGTTATGAGGTTTAGGATATAACCCTAAATATGTATCTTTATACTGTTTTGCCGAAGAATGGAGAACTAAGAAATAATGTCCTGTATTTCTACTTTTACTCAACAAAATAAAATGATTTCCTGTATTAAAACTAAATGCCAATCCTTCTTTAACAGATCCCTTATTTATAATATCCTGGATAATTTTCTGATTGAAAAAATCCGACACTTTTCTTCCTTTCAACGCTGATTCGTCAAATTCATAATAGCTACTAGAGCACACATTCACTGTTGTATCAACTGGAACTAAAGGAGTTCCCGATTTCCAGACGACAAGCATCCCCGTTGCAAAGCCACCAGCCAGACGAAGAATATTATTCGGAAATCCAACATCCAGAGATGGGAAAATATGTGCTTCACCACACTTATCGTATCGCTTCACCATTCCATTCAATAAATGTTCTGTTTCTTTTATGTATGGTAACAATATTTTTTGAGTGTCATCATTCAATAAATTTGATGCATCATATAGCTTATCTGGAGAATCTATTTTCCCATCCACTTTATCTGGATTAAAAAATCCACTTTCTCCTTCATCTCCCCAATTAATTTCTGCTGAAAACGATCTAAATCTTGGATCCCATGTCGAATGCAAATCACTTATTAGCTGCGAACGATATAACTTATGCATTATAATTTGTCCTTTTAATTTTTTAGACTTTCTCAAATAATACAATCTTTCTCTCCATTCTCTATGAGATTTTTTAGCTTTCGTTTCATTTTTAGAAGAATTTCCATATTGTTTGATTTCTATTACCATACTATCAGTTTTTAATCTATTTATATATTCCGCATATACATTATACATTGCCGAATTAACAATTATTCTGTCTAAAGTACTGTTTTTATCAATTCTTTTGCATATTAATGGAGTTGCCTTATAGTGACTATCATTCGTCCATAATAAAGTGTGGCGTAGCAACAACAAATCATCTACAAATACCATATGATCCAATTGTACTAAAGGTATGAAGTAAATATTAATAGACTGGTCTTTTTCCAATTCTTTGTATATATCATACAAAATTGTATGCATAGTCGTTCCGATACGAGAAATAGGAGTATCTCCTACTTCAACCTCTGTAGCAGAATCAAACATAATCGGATCTGTAAGAAATATGTCTATGTTTTTTATGTTTTTATTATGCTTAATACTGTTTACAATACTTTCATTATCTTCACGAATATCAAAAGCGTTTTCCAGTGACTGTCCTGCTAATATAATATTTCCCTTAGCATTTTGTATCATTACATTTCTTTTTCTGATAAATTCTTTTAAAGGCAATGCAGCTACTATTCCAAATTGTTTTAAATAATCATCCTGAAGATTCTTTCTACCATCTAATTCTCTGTCACGTGTCGTATCAAAATACTTCGATTTTTTTTGAAAGCGAGGAAGAATGAAAGAACATTTTCCATCCTTAAACGCTCTTTCTGTATTTGCCAGATTCCAATCCTGTATCTCATCATTATACGTATATAAATAACATTTTAATTCATGGGTGTCGCTGTCATAAATACAATAATAAAAACTCGGTTTATTATATCCATCCTTTAAGGGGCCACCACATGTAAACTGTCTCATGCGATTACCAGTATAATCATATGTTCGAATTCCAATATCATGGCTATGTCCCGAAAAAACAATGTCAATATAATGTGATTCCATTAACTGTTCAAATTTTCTTCTCTCCGTCTTTTTTAAAAATTCTACACCATGATGCATAAATGCAATATTTATTTTGTCATCATTTTTTATTTTTTTACATTCTTCCAGTAATGGTCCACAATATACAGATAAATTCCCCTCATCATAAGCACTTCCGGCCAAAATACTTGTATTAATATTTAATATACGGTAACTGTCTTTTTCTATACATTCATGATTTCCCTTAAACACCTTTCCAGTTATTTTCTTATATAGTTTTGCATACCCCAAAAAGCTATCTGGACTACCATTGTTTAAATTTTTAAATGCATTTGCATCTAATTCGTGCTCTATTTCTGTTTTCTTTTTGCCTGTTTCATAATTAATATTAGTATAATAACTTAAAAGATGATTTCTTTCATTGCTTCGAACCAAGTCATGATTTCCAGGTGTCATGTATACGAAAGATTTATCACATCCTGCACTACTAATAATTTTATGTATATAATCTCCGCAAGCTTTTATTTTGCTCTCGTCAGTTTTCCCTTGATAAAAAAAATCACCACACATTAAAATAAAATCAGCATCTAACTCTTTATCTGAAATAGTACTTAATAAATTGTCTCTAATATTCACTGTATCAACATTTGTATACTCAAAATGCAAATCTGAAAAGTCTAACCATTTAACAATCATTTTCTCTTCCCCACTTCAATTATCGTAAATCTAAATTATATGTCTCTTACCTATATCCCATTCACACCCAATTTACATACTCTCGCCGTTTCTGTATCTTCCTCATTAATTGTGTTGTCTGGTATTCTCGGAATAAATTCCTTATGTAATGGCTCATCCAAGTTAAAACTTACATGATACAATGTAATTGGCATTTTTCATACCTCAAAAGATTTCTATTTCCACACACTGTCAACTATCGGTCAGCTATTTATAGCTGTCTATCACCCGCCACGCAGAGGCTGTTGACTTGGATGACTACCGCACAGGTTGTGCGGCGTGTTTATAAAACTTTTAGACTTTCTCTATGAAAAATTTCCCGTACCTGACCCCACTGTGGTCAACTTAAGTATTTTAGAAAAATTTCAGAATTCCTTCAGCCCTGATTTCATCGGCATTTGAAGAAATTCTTTTCTTTTTTTACAAAAAAGTACTTGACAAAACCTTCTGAAAGTGAGGTCGCTTCGCGACCTATTAATTAAGGAATTGTTCGTCTCGCCACGAACCTTAATTACACTTTAGGAGGTATGTCATATGAATCGAATTGACATCTGCAAAAATATCATCCAATCTCTAGTAGGTCATGAGGCTTACGCCCCAATGCCCCTATTCAAAACCGTACGTGCGCTATTAACGCATACGGCTTTTCACTCTATATTCTCATACTTACCGATAAAACAAACTAACCTTAATGCTTGGTTCAAGTAGCGGAAATGTTTTCAGAAGCCCATTATAGAAGGTATCAAACGTGTAACTCCTTCTCTGACTCCTCCGGTTCAACCATTTAAATAACAGCCTTTTTGTCTGCGTTAAATAATTCTTTACTTCTCTGGTATTATCCGTAACTCCATAATACTGATAGTGTCCCCGCAGTTTTGCATTCACCGTTTTAAAAATCAGCTCTAATGGCATTGTCCTGTGGTCTTTTATCCACTCTTTCATCTGCTTTATCTTGCTACGCAGTTTCTTCTTGCTCGTCTTTACCCGACAACGGAAAAATTGCTTCTTTCCGTCCATTCCACAATAAAACGTGAAACCAAGAAAGTCAAAGGTATCTGGTTTTCTTTCTCCTCTGCGTTCCCTGTTTTGCCTGGCAAACCTCCCAAATTCCAGTATCTTGGTCTTTTCTTCTGCAAGCTCCAGTCCATATTTCTTGAACCTCTCTTCCAGTCTCTGGCGAAATACTTCCGCTTCCCGCTTATTCTGAAAACAGCAGACAAAATCATCTGCGTAACGAATCAGATAACATTCTCCCTCACACTGTCTTTTCACAATCACATCAAACCAGTTGTCCAGTACATAGTGCAGATAAATGTTCGCAAGTACCGGACTTGCACCATTTCCCTGTTCACTATCCAAGTATTTCCCATTTTCCATGATTCCTGCTTTCAGAAACTTTTCTATGATTTCAAGAAACTTCTTATCTGCAATGTCATGGGCAAGCATTTTCATCAGCCATTCATGACTGACGTTATCAAAGAAACCTCTAATGTCTGCTTCAACTACATAGTTGGTCTTTCTGTACTGTACCATCTCTATGATTTCCCACACTGCCATATGGCAGTTTCTGTTCGGTCTGAATCCAAAACTTTCATTATAGAACTTCGATTCATAAATCTGTTCCAGTATCTGCGCAATCGCGTTTTCCACCAGCTTATCCTCATAACAGGAGATTCCCAATGGTCTCATTTTCCCTTTTGTTTCCTTGGGGATATAGACCCTTCTTGTTGGATTCGGTCGGTAACTTCCGCTTTTCATCCGTTTCACAAGATTCTCAAGGTTTTCTTCCAGTTTCAGTTCATACTCTTCTTTTGTCACTTTATCAATACCACTGGCTTTTCCGCTTTTCATTGTTTTATGAATTGCTTTCAATGTCTCGGCATTCAAGTATGACGCCAGATTCTGAACTTTCCTGTCTGTTACATTTGCTTTTGCGATATTGTATTGTATTCTAAGTAATTCATTTACCATGTTTTCCAGCTCTCCTATGTCTGCATGATTCAGATTTACTTAAAGCTATAAAGTGCACAACCCTTTTCTCCACCGTGATTAGCGGCTTCTGCGATACTATGGCTGTGTCGGACTTCCTGTTATTCATTTGAATTCCTGTCGCATTTCTTTGATTCGGTTTTCATACCTCTTTAGAGGAAATAACAGGACCTCAGCTGTTCCGATAAACTACTTATCATCAACCTCGCCAAGTTCTCAGACTGGGGGATGTTCGATAACTCTCACCATAGCGATTTATCAAATGTTGTCTGCAGCGTAATAGAACGCTTCGACCATTTCCGACCTCTTACTCATTTCCCAGCTCAATCACTTCACTTTCGTTTCGGCTCTGTTGCTCCCTGTCCTACGCTTAAATCTAACGTTACCGCTTCAATTCCAAGGACTCGGTACAAGGCGGTTGGTTAGACCTTACCTTGGTGGGTTTCCCACTGTATTTTATCAGCTTACCAAAGCTTTGCAGAATTTCTTCCGCTCGCTAGGGGAAATCAGCTACGCTGATTTCGCAGCTCGCACCCATTAAAGAGTATATCACATCCCCAGAAAAACTGGAACCTCATCGTGCGAAAAATCATTTTATTCGCAAACGAAAGCTTTCTCTTTTTCAAGTAATTATGTATCTGCTTTACACTTCAAAGGCCTCCATGTTTCAAAATCTTTCCCGTATTCGGGAAGATCTTGGAAATCTTGATTTCCCTGACATTTCAAAACAGGCTCTGTCAAAGGCTCGCCAATTTATTAACCCTGCCTTATTTAAAGAGCTCTACTATTTATCAGTTGATTTATTCTATAAGCAGCTCCCATCTCGTAAACTTTAGAATGGATATCATTTATTTGCCATTGATGGTTCTAAGCATCTGAACGTCCCGCTGCTTTAGAGCATTTACATAATTTAGAAGATTTAAATATCTATCAAAACAGCGTTGTAATCTTTGATCGTGGCTATTATTCTGAAGATATGTTTCGTTACTGTGTCGAGCATCAGCACCTTTGTCTTATGCGCTTAAAACAGAATTATAACATTGCTAAGAAATGCTCTGGAGACATAATCACAATTCTTCCCGGTAACGAAAAAGACGGGACTGAGGATATCAGGATAAGAGTCATCGAAGTTATTCTCAATGATGGAACGAAAGAGTATCTTGCCACCAATCTTTTTGATTCACATATTTCTCAACAGATGTTCCGCGAACTTTACTTCTATCGCTGGCCAGTCGAAACAAAATATAAAGAATTGAAAAGCCGCCTTGCTATTGAAGAATTTTCCGGTGCAACGACCACTTCAGTGCTTCAAGAATTTTATATCAACGTACTTCTTTCAAACCTGTCATCTCTTATTAAAAATCAAGTTGATGAAGAAATTCAGATTACCGCTAATAGTACGAATAAATATCGATACCAAGCAAACCGAGCATTTATTATCGGACGTGTCAAAACAATAGTTCCCAAAATCCTGTCTAATCTTTTCGATTTATCTGCACTTGATATACTATATAAGGAATCTCTCCGATGCAGATCTCAGATTATGCCTGAAAGAACATTCCGACGAAAGAAGAATAAAGCAATAGGCAGAACACATTTTAACAATAAAAAAGTTGCATTCTAATATCAATAGCTGTTAATAGGGCTTTTTCTGTGAAGCTCTATTAAAGTGCGTCTTCTTTTCAAATCTACCTTCCTCTTTTCTCAATTTCGCACCGTTAGTCATTAACCTGAGCAGGCACTTGTCTTAGGTTGACCACATTGGTGCCTGACACCTTTATATCCCCACACCTGGCCTTTACAAGCAGTGCGAGGAAAATGGCACAAACTATGTAATCCGGCTGAAGGAGAATGGTATTCTCCGTGGAAAAGCATCCCATCTTGTGGATGAGCTTGATGAAATCACTAGAAATAACAAAATCGATTATGCAGTAGTTTATGGTGAATTCATGTACAAAGCTGGTTCATGGCCTTATGAAAGACGTGTAGTATGCAAGGTTGAAAAGCCGGAAAACCAGATGCTTTACATGTACACATTCATTGTCACAAACATGGATTCATCACCAGAGTATCAATAGACTCATCTCTTTTCATTATTGCTCCACCACCAATTTTACTTTTTATTTATTCTCGATATAATCATTGTGTACACTTCATCCTTCATCAATATAGCATATAAAATAACTCCAACTCCATAAATAACACCTCCAAGTACAACCATTTTCATCAAGCTGATTACAGATGCATCCATACGAGCGGACGTAATCCAGACAACAATACACATGACTGCTGCAATCAATAGATACCCGCTCTGCCGAAGAATATATCCGAAAACCGGGATTTCTTTTTTTATCAGGATAATCTGAACCAGCATTACACTGAATTCAGCCATGATGGTTCCAATTGCCGCACCATTAGCATAGTATCTGGGAATCAACAAAAAGTTTATAAGTAGATTTACCACAGCTCCTATCGCTGTAGACAATACATATACCTTATCACGATGCTTCGGAATCAGATACTGCGTTCGAATCACATTAGCCCACGCCATAAAAAAAACCGTAACCGACAATAATCTTATCAAACTACTGCATGGTTCAAAACCTTCTCCATAAAAAATCGGCGTAAACATATCAGACACGGCAATCAATCCAAATGCTATAGGAGCACCTATTATCGTAACTACCTTAAATGACAAATTGATGTACTCATTTGCTTTTTCATTTTGTCCATTTGAAATCAAATTGGACATTCTTGGGAGCATCACAGTTCCCAATGCTGTTATTATCCCCATAGGAAGATTAATAATTTTTTCTGCATTTTGATAATACCCCACTTGCGCATAGGAACACATATCACCAAGCATGATTTTATCCATTACCTTATAAATACTGTATGCAATTACAGGAACAAACAAAACCAACACCGGTCGGAAATGTCTTTTAAGTCCAACAATATTCACAGGTATTCGTTCAATATACTTTGGCAGATAAAACCATAAATATACTTGACTGAACATTGTCCCGCCCGCTAAAATCAATACATATTTCCATAAATCGCTTGATCCCTTAACAAATAAAAATATAGAAATTGTACTTACCAATTTAATTGCAGCATTTCTCATCACTGTTAGCTTGAATTCTTCAAGCCCGAAGAAAAACCAACTTATATCTAATAGACCTGATATCAGATACAGAAGCTGAATTAGCGCAATCTGAGTGTAATCTGTTTTAATACATATCACATAAACCAGATAAACAATAATTGCCAAAGTAAATGTTGTAATCTGGATTGAATATATTTCACAGAATACCCTACTTACCTCTTCTTTGCTATCACGGACAGCAGCAATGCTTCGGTTGCCGTGATTTCCAATGCCAAGCATAGCAATTAACTGAAAATAATACACTACTGAATAGGTATATGCATATATTCCAACCCCCGTTGCTCCTAATACTCTTGATATATATGGTGCAGTAATTAATGGTAACAAAATTACCAGTATCTGATACAGAATATTATACGCAAAATTTAATTTAATTGATTTCATCTGTCTTCTCCAATCCAGCAATGTACAATCATTTCATGTAAACAAACTAGTAGATTTTTAATACGTCTGATGTATAAACACCCTCCGAACTAAGAATAAAAAATTGAAGTACGAAGAATAGCAACAAATATATAACAATAGCACATCTAAGAGTACAATATTTACTATTCTTTTTTTCATTTCCGTAAGCAATCATCATAGATAGCGTTTTATATTCAATAAACATATAACTTATTCTAAAAAAGACTAAGTTAATCGTCCTCATTTGAACAAAAATCATCTCTAAAATAGATATAAAAATAAAAAATGTAATATTTGGATAATGTTTTTCATCTCTATTTCTAATTAATAAAAAAATAAGAACTGGTATTCGTGACAATAAACTACTAAGTTTAATTATTATATCTCCATTTGTCGAATATGTTGAATACCGCCCCGGTAAGATTCCTAAATTCACTAACAAACTCAGTAGATTATTTATTCCACCACCCAATACCAAATATACACACACTACTATCAAAACAGCATACTTTATAAATTTTTTAAGTTCTATTTTTATTAATAGAACACGTCCTAATTTAATACAATATTTCTTTAAATTAGTATTTTTCTGCATTGTTCGCTTGTTATCCGAATACATGTACAAGAGCATCAATCCTAAGCCAAGAATTCCAGTATAATGAAATCCTGTAGCAACGAGTACAACAAAACCAAACGCAAAATAATTTCTACGTCGAATGTACCTGAAGCCATATAGCAACACTGCAACTGAAATATGCTGGCGCAAGACGTTAAACGAATCAACAAAAAGGAAGCAGTAGAATGCAAGCATTCCCACCCAAATAGAATATCTACCCTCCCCATTGTTTTGACTATATGCAATATCCGCCATAGCCAAATAAACCAACAACAATATAATAAACGTCTGTACAAAATACATGTAGTGTGGTGTAGGAAACAAGACAGCTGAAATATACGTTAATAGTGCATATAATGGTTCAATTTGCTTTTGAAGTGTCATTTCTTTCATAAAAGACATAATTTTTTCATTTTGGGCCATATAAAAGTAACGATTTCCATATAGTCGCACATCGTATCCCATACTATAATCTCGCATCCCCGATAAAAGTGCAGGAATACATAGCGCAAATAAAACTAAAAAAATTCTTTGTTTTCTTTTACTTTTTTCTGCCATTTTTAACAAACAGCATGATAACGCAAATACGGTAAAATAAATTAACATTTTTTCCTCTATATATCATGTGTAGAATTAATTTTTGTCAAGTTTGATAATAACTCTTTTGTACATTTTCGAGCAAACATCATATCTGAGAACATAACGTCCTTAACATCCTTAGTTGTAAATACATATGGTTTTCCTCTATGCCAGTCGATATACCTTGAGCATTGATGATAATCATTATCAAACGAAGGTTGGTATAGACAATTTTTAAAATCTGAATTGTATACCAATGTTTGCAAGAACAGTTCGTCACCACTTAGTGTATAGCTAAATCGTTTATGGATCCAATTCTCTTGCGCCACAACATATTCAGCCAAATCTCTTGTTATGCTAAACCAATTTGCACCTTTTTGAAGAATCATTTCATCTTTCCACCGGTTAATTCCCATACATTTTTGCAAGACTATTAATACTCTTTCTATTCCGCGAATTATAGTGTTGATACATTCAAATCTACTAACGTGTGAAAACTGTTGTAAAAAATGATAATACTTCACATGATTTTCGGTATTTAAATCAACACACTTACCCTGAAAATGTATAAACTCTTTGCCATAATTATCTTCAAAAAAAGTATGAAACTGCTCCATTGGTTTAGTAATACAATCAACACCTGAAAGCAAGTGGTAATATGTATAATTGCCACTTAAAGATGTTTTCAAAAGATCAAGTTCACACTGAATCTGACTATATGCTCCCCATGAAACTTTTATACTTCTAAGTATTTCCACCCTTGAAAACCTTACTACTTCCTCAATCTCTTTTTTTGAAATCAGATGTACCTTTCGGTCAATATGTAGATAAATATCATTACGGGGATGATCCAACTGACGAAGCAGTTCCAGAAGCTGCTCTTTGTTATTATGTGCCATAATTAAAAACGCGTGCTTATCATTCATAATTATCCCTCAAACTATTCCTTATAAACGTAAGGGAGAATTTTCTCAATGTTTCCACCCTCGCATTGGAAATCTCATAATCAGGAGCTATAGTCAAGTCCATATTTCCTGCACTTTCCAGAGAAATTAGCCGCGATTCCAACCCTAGTTGTCCCAACAGATAACTTGCTCTATCATCATCCTTGCTGTGCATAGAACTATTCAAATACCAGAAATTCTTTTGATAAACAGTAGAGAATACTGTTCCATGAAAGGACGTGGTCAATACCATTTTGGCGTTTTTAATCAGTGACAGAAATGCCTCCGGACCATAGGCATCAGCAATTCTAAATCCATACCGAAAATTTCCCTTTACTCCCCAAGATTTCACATCAAACATATATACCGGCATATTGAACTTTTGAGATATCTCTTTAACCACCTGATTCACTTCCGGTGTATAGTTGAACGCATAGTAGAAAATGTAATCCTCTCGAATAATTCTAGCAGGTGTTTTCTTTTCCCACTCTTCACGACTCAACAGTAAGGTTGGATCCAGACAAATCGATACGTCAATTTTTTGATCTACCAACGATTCAATCCATTTCTGACCATTGCCTTCACGAACAGAAACTGCATCAAAATCCAAAATATACTTTTTATACAAATCTGGACTTTTTGTATATCGATTGATATTTTTGGCCCCCAGACTGGTAGCATAGGCTATTTTCTTCGTATTTTTAGCAAAACTAAGGAAATATGCATCATCTGCATCTGTACAAGTAACATTCCATACTTGATCACTACCGCAAATCAATGCAGAATACCGCTTCTCGATTCCCTCCAGTTCATTTGTCTCCCTATAGCTTTCTTGAGACAGTTTTAATGTATTATGAATATATTCTTCATATACTCTGTTTTCTTCTTTCGCTTTGCCATAAAAAAAAGTTGTAACAACATTTTTCACGAAATGCTTTATCGAATCATTTTTCACAAAAACAGAATAGTAATTTCTTTGCCCTTCATTTGAAAAATCGATAATTTCAGATTCGTACTGTAACTTTGTCTGTAGTACTTTCTGCAAAGCGTACGCCTGAAGAATCGATCCACAATTATGAGAAGCATGGAAAGTAATAATACCAATCATTTTTTGACTCCTTATTTGTTAGTTATTTGGTACAATATACGATAGAGTGAAAAAGAATACGTTGCCAATAAGATTTGTGCTTTTTTTGCCAAAGAAATTCTACTTGAAAGCACACTTCGTATTTCTTTTTTTAAGTCATTTTTTACATAAATAATAGTATCTCTATCCACAACATCTGCCGCAATCATCTTATTGAATGCCGTAAGATCACCATTGATACATTTATACAGTATGGCCTCTTCTAAAATTGACCCATGTCTATTTCGAACCACATCCACCAGTTTTTGTGTAGATTCGATACGTTGTTTTTCATAGTTTCCATATTTTTTTCTTGTCGCTGCACCTTCACGTTGTCGATAGTAGAAGTACAATGGTTTCTGAATATACGCAACCTTCTCTACTTCTAATACTGTTTCAATTAGAAACAGTAAATCCTCTGACATATGTCTTCCGACTTCAAACTGAATATCACCAATTATTTCTCTCCGGTATAATTTATTCCATACACCCATTCGCAGGTATGCGCTAGTATCAAGCATTTTTGCAAATGTCTGTTCTCCATTCAATACCGCTACCTCACCTGTTTTCCCAGATTCAGTTATCTTTTCTCCGTCAAAAAATGCGAGATCACAGCAGGAAATATCCGCACCACAGGCTTGCATAACTTTGTACAGTTCCTCATACATTTTTTTATCAATAAAATCATCCGCATCTACAAACCCAATAAATTCTCCTTTTGCCACCTGAATTCCAACATTTCTTGCACTGGAAACCCCCGCATTTGCTTGATGGATAACTTTAATCCGGCTGTCTTCTAAAGCATAAGCATCGCAGATTTCAGCAGAACCATCTGTAGAGCCATCATCGATAAATATAATCTCAATATCAAAGAATGTTTGGCTTCGCAAGCTTTCTGCACATCGTTTGATATACGGAGCGACATTGTACACCGGAACGATGATACTTATTATACTCATTTCGGCTTTTTCCCCCTTTTCACTTTTTCAAGCATGCCCAGTTTATATAAAATAGGTTTCAATTTGCACTTGAACAACTGTTTAAAGGAAAGAGGCATATATTTTTTAACTATCGCATCAATCTCCATTCTGTCTAGATCATCAAATAGGTCATCCCGCTTCGCTGGCAAGGACGATGACGAGATCAACTTGCTCGGCATATGTCCACCATTGATGAGCAGTGCTTCGTTAGGGTCAACACTGGTAAACGCAAGTAAGGAGCTTAATTCCATCAGAATTGTTTTTGCTTTCTCAGAATGTGTAATGATTAATGTAGTTCCATTTGAATTCTGAAATGATTCTGGGAGTTCATCGGTTTCCCAAAAATCACCAATAGAAAAATCTGACACATGATTAAGAGTCTTAAATTTGCAGCAATAACAGCTAGGACGAAAAATATAGCACTTGGAAAAAGCAGTCCAGTACAAATCGTCATCATGCCCCTTATGGCTACTCTTCCCATTCTTAAAATACACAGCCATACAAGCACTGTTATATCCATATGTTTTTTCCCTAAAGTTCACACGCTGAATAGGTGAATTGTACTTTTGCTGCATATAATCGACATATTTTTTCCAATACTTAGGAGAACCAACACCATGACAAAATATATCAACCGTGATCAGTTTCTCATATTCTCTCCCTAGATAACGTTTTAACCCTTCTACTTGACAAGGTGTACCCGAGTACAAAACCATAATATTCTGTCTCAGCTTATTTTTAATATTCTCAAACATACCCTGCTGTTCTGACTGCACATATTTGGATCCCCTGAACAGCGCAAGATCCTCCCAACTATTGGATGCCATATGCACGATTTTACAGTTTTGGTCAAGAACCACGCCATACACCCATCCCCCTCGCTCATAAACATATTCCGCAAGAGCCGAAAAAGTGCCTCCACTGGTGCTTTTCTCTCTTATCTGGCTGTTTCGATTATAAGCAACATAGAACGCTGGAATGTTTCTTTCAGATTCACACACACGGTGTGTAAAATTCTCTTTACTCTCGCCTTCTATTGGTTCATAAACCGGTACAGAATTTTTCTCTTTTGCAATGACGGGACATACACTTTCACAAAGACCACAATGAACACACTTCATAGCTTCAACTTCAGGATAACCAAACCCTTCCTCATCAAAAGTATACTTAATACATTTTTGAGGGCATACTTCTACACATGCTGCACATCCGCAACAATATTTTTTCTCCTGGACTGTAACCATTCACTTTTCTCCCATACTATTCTTCTGTCAATGCCTCAATCAAATAATCCACCGATTCGCGTCGCAATTCAGATATACGTTTTTCTACTTCAGAATAGTCAATTTCACACAGCATGTCCGCAGGCACACCTTCCTCGGATTGTCTCTTTCTAGATTCCAAACCACAAATTTCCAAAATAGAATTTAATCTAGAATTTGTTGAATCACCACCAGTGGACTTGTATCTGTCAAATGTAAAAAAAGTCTTATGATACAAGATTGAGAACACTGTTCCATGAAAAGAATCTGTACAAACAAATGCAGCATTGCTAATCAAGTTAACAAATTGTTCCGGTCCAACAGAAGGTGGTACATAATCCCCAAAATCAAAATCACTCTCTACAATTTCATCCATGTGTGGAAGGCATACTATTTTATAATTTGTCAGTTTCTGTAGATTTTGGGCAAAAATACGGTGATTTGGATTGGAGCCTAGGAAATAGCACATGATGTAGGGCTCATCAATCAATGCTTCTCCTCTGAACGCATCCCAATATTTTCTTTCAAGAAGAATTGTCGGATCAACAACAATTTTTGCATCACGTCCACTTAGTTCCTTAATCAACTTTTGTCCCGATACCTCTCGTACTGACAAGTAGTCAATTCTTGATATGAATTTTGCAGTTTTCTTTTTCTGATAATCTGGGATTTCCGAAACACCAAAACTGGGCGAATAAGCAATCTTGCGAATACTATCTGGAATAAAAGACATACTGAAAAAATCAGCGCCGTAATTCATAGGATTCCAAACCTGATCACTACCTAAAACAAAACCATCGTACTCTTTTGTTCCATTAATCAATTCGTTTCTTCCGACATATACTTTGGAGAAACGCAGATATCGCTTGATAAATGAGTCAAATGCCTCGGTTCTACCACTAAATAGCGACTCCAGTTCCTTGTGTTTTGTTTTAGTAATAATTTTCTTTTCAACCTTTGCCAAAGTCTGTTTCAACAAAGGAATATTCAGCAATCTCAATGCCTGTTTTGCATAATTTGTCTTTTTATACAGAATAATCTCATTCTGATATCCCATATTATCTAGTACCTTTTGAAGTGCATATGTCTGTAACAAACTGCCATAGTTATGAGTTCTGACAGCTAAAACACCTATTTTTTTCATTGCATAAGCTCTCCTTTTTCACTCAGTATACTCTCGTATAATGCCTGAACCTTTTGCGCCACCGCAGTAATATCATATCCGGCACCCACCATTTGCTTTTTTGTACTTACCCTGACATAGTCTTTTACTTTAAGAATCATATCTGCCCAATCATCTGGTGATTCCGCCAAAGACTTATATTCTACGATATTTGTAAGGCTGCACATACGAGTTATGGTATCTGCAAAAAAACAAGGAGTACCCGCAGCCTGTGCTTCAATTCCAACAACCGGATTTCCTTCAAATAACGAAGGTAACAAAAACGCATCCATAGACCAAAGCATAGTTGGAATTTCCTTTGTTGTCCCATAGAAAATCACACTATCGTCAAGCCCAATCGTATGGACTTTTTCTCTAACAGCATTTTCATCCTCACCCTCACCAATAAGTAATAGCACAGAATTTGGTTCTTTCTTATGTAGTGCTGAAAAGATATCAATCAGAAAAGGATGATTTTTTGCGACTGCAAAACGTCCAATGTGACCGACAACAAACTTATCTTCAATTCCCATTGCCATTCTGTTTTCGTGTCGAATCTGCGGAGAGTAATCAAACCTGTTTAAATCAATCGCATTATTGATTACAATCACCTTGCCGGTAGAATTACTTTTACTAGTGAACATCCATTTGGAAGCCAAATCTGAGCAAGATAGTAAAAGATCTGCATATTTTTCGTATCGATATTTTGCTACAGTATGCACTATTGTTTTTAAATATCGCAATTTGGTTCCGATATTAGTATTATGGCTATGATATACAACCATTTTTACGCCATTCTTTTTTGCAATTTTTCCATATACCATTGCCGCGGCATTGCACATATGAATATGTACTATATCATACTTATTTCGAATTATCGCGTCTCGAAAGGCTTTCTGATTAACAAACATACGCTTTGCAGGAGAAGAATAAGTTCCACACAAAGTGATAATTTTTGTTCCTCCCAACTTCGTTATCTCTTCGTCATAGAAATCAGATAAATTCTGCGAAGCCATTATATCGACCTGTACTTTTGACAAATCAAAATTACGAAACAGGCTCATAATAACCGATTCAATTCCTGCATTAGCCCACAGTTCTGTATAAAAAAGCACTCTTAGTTTCTGCATTACTTTTTCCCCTCATATTCCTCAATCCATTTTAGAGTCGCTCGTGTCCCATCTAACCTTGTAAATGGCATTTCTGACGCAACTTTAAAAGTATTTGTCATGTCATTTGTTCCATCATTCGTCATATTTCCATAACGAAAAGACTGCATTGGAAAATGAATGCCAAACAGTCCCAAAAAATCTCCAAACTTTGCAAGACATTTTACAAACCATACTGGCATAGTTGGTACCTTAAACCCAAGCTCACCAGCAATCTCGTCAGCCCATTCGTTAATCTCATAAGCAGGTTCATCTCCAATATAAAACACTTTATTATTTTCATCAGGTGTTTCATTAAAAAGCAGTTGCTCAATCTGATATATTGCATTTCCAATATATCCATAAGTCTTATGACACTTAATGTGACCAATATGGAAATACATACGCCTCATAACCATATCAAAAAAATTACGATATGGCACACCAAACCAAGGTCCCCAAATAGATGTCGGACGAATAATACACCAATCACAATGTGGCTTATTCTCCCAAACCTTCTTTTCCGTTTCTACTTTACTCTCACCATATTTGGTATGAGGACAATAATCAAACTGATTCTTAATCACATAGCCGTTTCTAGTTACAAACTTTGAAGATGCAACAATAACCTTTTTGAGACCTTTACATTCATTTACAATATTCATCAGATTTTTTACACCACTCACGTTTGCATCGTAGTCTTTCAATGTTTTTCCATCCAAGTCAGTTCTCGCAGCTAAATGCACAATATAATCTGGTTTAAAATCTAAAACTTCTTTCTTAAACGACTCATATTCAGTAATATCAATGTTCTTCCATACATTCCTACGTTCCAAAATCTTTGGTTCGTTAAAATCAAGATTCAAAACAGTGTAGCCTTTGGTATTTAAATCTTCCAAAAGATTAGTTCCAATAAAACCAGAAGCTCCAGTAATTAATATCTTCATAATTCGCCTCAATTTCTCCTATCAGCACTCCAGAATCTCTTCTGCGTACTTCCTAACACTCTCTTCTCTCGTCAAATTCTTAATAAGATTCTCATGCCCTCTGTGTCCCATCTGTTCAACTTCAGCACTTCCAGCATGGTCTATAAACCACCGAATATTTTTTTCAACCTCATCATACTCACCCGGTTCGCAACAAAGACCGCCATTGGTCTCCTCTATCAGGCACCGTACTTCAGAGCCACTTTCTAACACTCCTAATACAGGTTTTCCACAAGCCGCCAATCCATAATACTTACTCGGGCAGCTAACACCCTTAATACCTTTGGCATTCACGCACCAGTGAACATCACCAGCGTTTAGGGAGTAAATAAGTTCTTCCTTGGCTTGGTATGGAATGAATACCACATTGTCCATGTGATGCTTTTCCTTGTGTCGGATGAGCTTATCCAACACAGAGCCTGCACCTACAAAAGCAAAGACAACCTCTCGACCATCTGCTGCCTGTGTCCCAGGTTTGAACTTTTTAATCACCTTCAATAGATTTTCCAAATCGTAATACAAACCAATATTTCCACTATACATGATGATAAACTTATCATCCAATCTGTACTGCTTTTTGAACGCTCCTACTCTTGGGTTATCTGCTTCCAGTGGATAGATTTCCTTTTCATCGATCCAGTTGTTGATCATGACGGTCTTCGGAACTTTCTTTCCCTTGAATCTTTCTTCTACCGTCTCGACCAGATCCCGGCCAACTGTGATAATCAGGTCAGACCGTTTGCAACTGAACTTGTCAAACCACATCATGGCATCGGTGATAAATTTGCTCTTGGTATAACCAACCGCCAGCACCTGTTCCGGATTAAAGTCCTGAATGTTGTAGATGAACTTAGCATGTTTTACCCACTTGCCCCAAACACCCAGCAGACCGCCAAGAATCGGCGGCTGAGAAATGGAAAGCACATAGTCCATCTTGCCAACCTTAAAGGTCGCACCCATTGCTCCAAAGAAGTAGGAGACAATGTTCTTCACACGACTCTTCTTATTGGTCTTGCTGAACTCCGGCACCTGGATTCTCAGCACCTTCACGCCGTTGATTTCTTCTTCGTAATACTTCTGTGTCTTATACTTGTCTTCAATAATTCCTAAGTAACTCGGCACCACACAGATAACTGTGATGTTAAACTTATCCAGCATCCCCTCCGCCAGTTCACGGAGTATCTGCCCCGTTGACGCAGTGTCTGGAATATAGTAATGAGCATAAATTAGGAGATTCTTCTTATTTGGCATTTTGTTATATTCCTCTTACTTTTTCAATCACCATTAAATTTTTATACCTTCCTCACAACTTCCAGCCCCACCGTAACCTTCGTCTTCCTTCCCAGAAACTCCAGTTCTAGCACAGCTGTCCGTTTATGCCGGTCAATTTTCATGACCTTCCCCTGATAATCTTTCAGAGGTCCGTCTGTAACAACCAGCTCAGATCCAACCAGATATCCTTCGGACATCTTCAGAATCCGCTCTTCACCTGTATATCTCTGAAGGAATTCTACTTCCTCCTGATACAGCGGAATTGCTCCATCATCATCACCAAGTGTTTTTGCAAACTCCGGAATTCTTTTCAGAAGTTTCTGAAGTTCCTGCGGATGGTCACTGACAAAGAAGAGGTATCCAGGCAATAAATGAGCCAGCTGTTTTGTTGGCTGGCCTTTTACTTTTCTATATTTTTCATACGTTGGTATAAAGCATTCCTCGTATGCATCCGGATGATAATGACGGAATGTCTTACATAACTCCAGAACTCTGTCTTCCTGTCCACTTCGCACCCATACTGCATACCACATAACTTTATTCACTCAACTTTCCCTGATTTTAAGTGTGCTTCGCCATATCACAGAGAATTCATGGAACGTATCATTTCCTTCTCTGTGACTCTCTTCTTTCCCTATGACCATATACACTGGAAACGCGACGATGCGACGATTTCTTCCTGTATAATCCTGCCTGCCGCTCACCTGATTCCGATAAACTGCAGGGAATCATTTCTGTCTATCTCAACTAGTCTTAATTTCCTGACATCCTGCTTCTACCTGTAATTCTCCGTTCACTTTCCGAACATTGAATACAAGCGGATGTTCTTTTCCCCACTGGGGGTCTTCCTGATCTTTCTGATTCCATTCCTTCCATATATTAATGAAACTGTTATGGATCAAATTTTCTGCTTCCAGACGCGCCTGAACTGCTTCGTCATAATCTTCAAAAAGTCCGACATAATACCGTTTCCCTTTGAATCCGATATCCACACGGTAACGGTTGCTGTTCTTCAGATAAAAGACACCTCGGAAACCACTTTCATTGTCTCTTCGTTTCTTTCTCTTCTCCAGAACTTCCACACAGGTTCCATCGACAAGGTGTCTTCTCTGTGCGATCTGCTTCTGGTTCTTGTCTTTCAGACATCCACAGCTTCTGTTATTGCCATCCATCAATGCACCTGCTGATACATCGATCTCATTCCCACATTCACAGACACAATGCCAGAGTACAGAACCTCTGTGGTCTCTGTGTTCTGTCGGATACATGGCAGTAAGTAATCCAAACTTCTGTCCACTTAGATCTCTGGGTCTTCTTCCCATACTCATTCCTATCCTTATTCTGTTTTTGAATTTCGTAGAGTATACAACTCTACGAAAAAAATGAAATTAAGTTGAATTTATGGGGGTTTTAAAAGATATGACCAATTATTTGACGGTAAATACAGCGTTTAGCTTATCCATATTTTGCTGTTTCTGCTCCATAGAAGGATGCACATACCGGTTTAGAGTTGTGTTAATATTGGAGTGTCCTAAAATCTCACTTAATGTCTTCATATCGAACCCAAGTTCTACGCAACGTGTTGCAAAAGTATGTCGCAGACAATGAAAATGAAGTGGTTCGATTTGACATTTTTTCAAAGTTTTTTTGAAATAATATTCGATTGACCGCGGCTCGCGAAAACTCATCTTCTTTCCGGTGAGGATATATGCTTCAGGATCTATCGTGTGAGATTGAACGTATTGCTGCAAGATCTCAAACAGGAAATCCGGAATCGGAATATTACGGATGGAGCTTTCTGTTTTTGGTGGAGTGATAATGATTTTTGTATTATGTTCCGAATCATCTGTGTGATCCTTAACTCTGTGTAAAGTCTTAGATATCTCCAAATATTGTTCCTGAAAATGAATGTCCTTCCACTGCATTGCACAAAGTTCCCCAAGACGTACTCCTGTATATAGTGCAATCAGTGTTCCGATGTTTTTATGTGTCAGATTCCTCAATAAATAGTCCTGCAAGGCCTGCTGTTCCTTTAAAGAGAGGATCCGAAGCGGTTTTTTGACGGGCTTAACAGGACAAAGTTCTGGATTGCAAAGAGACAGTTCCCCTTCCTTTTCAGCAGTTTTTAGAATTAATTTGACAACAGAACGGATATCGGTAACGGTTTTCGGAGCCAATCCGGAACCATCACTTTTCCCTGAAACCAATAATCTGTTCAGAAATACTTCACAATCTTTATTACTGAACGTATAGACAAGGCGATCACCAATCATAGGACTGATATAGTGGCTGAAAAGATAATGGTATCTTACATAAGTAGATTCCTTGCTGGAAGGCTTCAGCCGCTCCAGCCAGAGCAGTCCATAAAAGGAAATGTTCTTCTTCATGCGGACACTTTGAAAAAGACGTGGATCCATTTTTCTCTTTGCATCATTTTGCTTTTTTTTAACAGTTAAATAATCTGCTGCATAGATAGAACGGTATCTGGGACTTCCATCTTCTTTGAATGAATAAATGTATCTGGCTTCCCAGCGTCCGTCCTTCCTTTTGTAAATATTTTCTCCTTTACGTGGCATGTTTTTCTCCTCCATTTTGACCATTTTTTTGACGGTAAATAAGTCAATAATCACAAAAAAATAAGCAGTGATGTGTGATGAAAACGATTAAATTTTTGCATATTATTGATAAGAATACACAAATTTCGACATTTCTGCCTTGACTTGAACGTATAATGAGAGTAAGATATCAATGATTAAAGTCTTTTTAAACCGTAAATTAACTATAAAGGAATTCGTAGAGTTGTATACTCTACGAAATTTTTTCTGGAAAAAACGACTGAATTGCTTCTGATCTAAAAAGTTATTTGATTATCCAAAACTTCTTTTACACATAAAAAGAGCCTTAATATCTTCCACAATACCCTCGTATCATTCAGATATTAAAGCTCTTTTTATTCCTTTTATTTTTCTTTTCTTATACTACAGCTTCTATGATCATCTTAGAATCTACTTCTACCTGCCGCACTCCAATCTCTTTCTTCTGATTGAAACTAAATGTTACCATATAGCCCTTATC
>OCPW01000656.1_pt1 | contig 23502 bp, 29 predicted proteins | sample 1538761 | NCBI WGS metagenome assembly OCPW01 (sample SAMN04571724, study PRJEB22368) | human gut metagenome | biome: human gut; material: stool | host: Homo sapiens | place: Luxembourg | collected 2012-09-20
AAACGAGGTTCTTCTTTTGTGAGATGGTTCCTTCACTATACGTGAGGGTATATCGTAATTTTCGCTGCAGAGTGTCTGTTTCAGTTTGTTCCCTCACTATACGTGAGGGTATATCGAAAAGAAATGCAAAAAAAGACGCAAAAATTGCGTTCCCTCATTATATGTGAGGGTATATTGGTCATTTTCGCTTCTTCCAGAATCCCGCATATTAAAAATGTAAAAATATTTCAAAAAATACACACAAAGAAAGGAAACCAAAAATATGAGTAATATATCTTTTCAGGATGGAGTAGTTTTCTACGAATGTTCAGCCAATGAGCTGATTGACGTTGAAATTGAAGATTACGTTGACGAGTTAGTTTTCGGAGAAAAAATTCCTTGCACTGTATATAACCTTCTCAACGTAAGCAAATCATTCCCGCAGATTAGAACAATCGTAATTGAAGAAGGAGTTGACAAAATCCAAATCTGGAATAGAACATTTCCAAATGTTAAGAAAGTGATATCTTACAACAAGAAATTTCTGTCCGGAAACGTTCTTAAAGGGCTCGGAAATTCTACCGGAAACGAAATTATCCTCTTTAATTCATTTGTTAAGAACGAATGTGAGGCGATTGATTTAAGCGAAGTTTCATGTATTGAAAGCCACGCTTTTGAAGATTGCAAATCCGGAAATATCATTAATGACGATGATGTCGTTAATTTTTGCTATGACGCATTTAAAGATTTTCATGGCATTGCCAACCTTCCGAGACTGGAGGGCGGAGGACATGTCCTCGGACATATCCTGATGGATTACCAGTATGATATACCTGATTATATTAAGGCTATCAGTAATGCCGCTGATTTTTCAGGCAAAACTATAAGGATTTCGGATGCTTCACTGTTGTATAACATCAAGACCGCTTATGCACCATCAAAAATTGAGATTAGGGGAGACAAGTTTAATATCATTGAAATTATCAATGTCATGAGAAATTTCAGACTTGAATCGCTTGAAATATTGGACGATAACCCATACCTCAAAACAATTGATGATATCTTATATACGAAAGATATGAGGATGCTTATCAAGTGTTCAAAAAATAAGAGCGGACGTGTTAAAATTCCTGATGGAGTGGAAGAAATAAGAGAAGATGCTTTTGCGTACTCCAACATATCTGAAGTTATCATGCCGGATTCAGTCAAATACATCGGTGAAAGAGTATTCTATGGATGCCGCAAGCTGACACATATAAGATACAGTAAGAACCTTACGTATATTCCGAAGGAAGCATTTTCCGGATGTAATGCCCTTGATTTGTCTCATTTGTTTGATAACGTTAAAAACATCGGAAGTCGTGTAGCAATGATATCCGGCCTGATTAATATACCTGACGGAGTTGAAAATATCGCAGAAGAAGCATTCTGCTTTAGTAATAAAGACGAAGATTCTAAAGTAATAATTCCACCATCGGTAAAAACAGTTGGGCTTAGGAGCTTTTACGGGGCAAAAAATATAACCGTTGAAACCAAAAACGGAATTCTGCCAAAAGGATTTTTCAAGGCGATTGGCTATCAGGTCTACAGTAATAATTCGTATTCAGCCATATCTGTAACCGTAGACGGCAAAACTTGCATGGTTCCTCCAGATGAGGAAAATGCCAAAACCCTTGATGTGTATTTCGAGTTCTATCCGTTCGACCCGGAAATCATATATCAGCATTACGCCGACCTGGAAACCGAAACCAGAGGCGATTTCATGGCTTTTGTGTATTTCAACAGTAAAAATATAAGAGAAAAAGAAGTTGCAAAAAAAGGTTTAAGACAAAATTCGAAAGAATATATTAACAGACTTTATTTCTACAGCAAATATCATCCCGAAGATGGGGAAAATAAGGAAAAGCTTATTAAATTTCTGTCTTACGGTTTTGCGTCAGAAGAAGCAGTCAAAAATCTTATTTGCATGATGGAAGAAAATAAGGACACTACTTTAATGGCATACGCGATAGATGCGTTGAAATATTATGATTTAAATAATGGATTTGATATTTAACATATTTTGCCGCCGGAGTTTTCGGCGGCTTTTTGCTGCTCGACTTTTCAGTTGACTAAATTAGCCGTCGCATGATTGTTACTTTAGCCATGAGTTAGACAGCTCTGTTTTTTAAGTACATAAAAGATATCGCTTACGACTTGTTGATTTCTCTACGTTTTGGCGTAGAGAAATTTTTATTTCCATTAAAATTTTTTCGCAAAAAATCGTCTCGTTTTTAATTTTTTCGGCATATTAAATATGCAAGAAATTTAACAGAGAATGGGAAATCCACGGCCGACAAAAAAAGTCGTCTGCGGGTCAAATGTTCAGGTTTTAACTTCGCACGCGGGTCTGAAGCTCCGTTCTCCCCGTTCATGCACTACACTCAGCCTTGCGGCTTCGTTTGTCAGCGGCAAAAGCCGCTTGGTTACGAGCGCGAAGCGCGAGTTATCAAATACAAATTTTTACAAAAGGAGGTGCCTTGCATGGAAATCACTTCAAGCTATCAAGTAGAAATCTTATCAAATGCAGATATGAAAAGCACAGTGCAGATTTACCGCAGGGCACTTGCTTTCGTTATTGATGTATGCAATAAAGAGCTTTAGCATATTAAATATGTGGATGAGAGATTAGAAAGACATTTGTGCAATTTGCACAACGAGGTGTTTGAGGCGGCTGAAAGCCGCATAAATACTGAGTGTTCCCTCATTATATGTGAGGGTATATCGATTTAAGCCGGGAGATACCCGAATTAACTACGGTTCCCTCATTATATGTGAGGGTATATCGGAACACGTTCAAGAGGCGGCAGAGATGCTGCCGTTCCCTCATTATATGTGAGGGTATATCTTAAAAATCATATGTTATAATTATCATGTTTTCGTTCCCTCATTATATGTGAGGGTATATCGCGAGCGAGACGAGACGCCAGAACCGCCGAGGAGTTCCCTCATTATATGTGAGGGTATATCCCTTTTTCTGAATTATACCACATTTTTAACCCAGTTCCCTCATTATATGTGAGGGTATATCGCCTGAAGAAGCTAGTTGGAACGCGTTCTGAACGTTCCATCATTATATGTGAGGGTATATCGCAAGAATGAGTAAAACCCAAGATGAATTTTTTGTTCCCTCATTATATGTGAGGGTATATCTCTTCCGCTTCTCTCTTTTCCTTTATTTCTTTCGTTCCCTCATTATATGTGAGGGTATATCACCTCGGGGCAGGTTTAACAACCGAAAGCAGACGTTCCCTCATTATATGTGAGGGTATATCGAACCTCGTTTTCAACGCTTCAAACTGTTTCGTGTTCCCTCATTATATGTGAGGGTATATCGTCTTGGCATTCAGGCAACTTTACATCCCCTAAGTTCCCTCACTACATGTGAGTGTATATCGAAATCGGCAATGGCATCCTTCAGGCATCAAAAAATATAAATGTAGTTGACGATAGTATCCCGCAAATTGCCTAAAAGGAGGTGAGAAAAAATGAGTGGAGACACCGAATTCTGAAACACAACAACGCCACATACACAATACACAACATTTACAGCCTGGCAATTCCTTTGCCGGGCTTATTTTTACGTTTTTCGCTATTTCAAAAATCCCGCATATTAAAATCGTAAAAATATATTTAAAACTAAAACAAAGAAAAGGAGACTTAAAAAATGAGTAAAAGCAAATGGATTTACAAAAATCTTAAGAATTCGGAGTTTCAGACCCTCGCAGAGCAGTTTAATGTCCACCCCGCAATTATCAAAATTCTCGCAGATAGAGGAATTCAGGGTGAAGAGGCAGTGAGAGAGTACCTGGAGGCTGACATTTCCCGCGTTTCTGACGGCTCAGAGCTGACAGATATGCAGCGCGGCGTTGATATTGTCTACGACGCAGTAAAAGCAGGAAAATACATCAGAATCATGGGTGACTATGACGTGGATGGCGTCTCCAGTACATATATCCTCTACAAAGGACTAACCGGACTTGGCGCCAAATGCGATAAGTTCATACCGCATCGTATTACAGACGGTTATGGCCTCCATGAACCGGCAATTCGTGATGCATATGATGCCGGCGTGCAGGTTATTCTGACCTGTGATAATGGTATTGCAGCTGCGAATGAAATTAAGCTGGCGAAAGAATTAGGAATAACGGTTGTAGTTACTGACCATCATGAGATTCCTTACGAAGTAAGGAACCTCTCCCCGACAGACGACTCTGCGAATGCAGAGGAGGATGGAGACGGTGAAGTCCCTTACGAAACACCAACCGAACCCGGAGATAATGAAGGCGCTCGCCACTACATCATCCCTGACGCCGATGCGGTCATTGACCCGAAACGTCCTGAAGATGACGGCGTTTTCAAAGAAATCTGCGGCGCTGTTGTTGCCTGGAAATTTATGTGGTGCCTGTATCGAAAATTCGGAAAAGAAGATGAATTCAACAATTCCGATTTTCTGGAAGTCGCATCACTCGGCACTGTCTGTGATGTAATGGAATTACAGCATGATAACCGTGCAATCGTTAAAGAAGGGCTTAAAAAAATGCAGAGCACTTCAAATATTGGCCTGCAGGCGCTGCTTGAAGTTCTTGGACTGAGAGACAAAACTCTGACCTCTTACGATTATGGTTTCAAAATCGGCCCATGTATTAATGCCGAGGGCAGACTGGATACCGCAAATGAGGCCTTTGACCTGTTGGTTGAGACTGATTATCAGAAAGCGCTCGAAAAAGCCGCTCAGATGCGAGACCTGAACGTAGAACGTCAGGAACTCACAAAAGAAGGCATGGAAGCTGCTTTCAAAATCATTGATGCAGAAATGCAGAATGATAAGGTTTTGGTTGTCTACCTCCCGGATGTCCACGAGAGTATCGCCGGCATTATCGCCGGCAAAGTCCGTGAGAAATACTGTAAACCTGCTTTCGTCCTTACAAAAGGCGACGGTGATTTTCTGAAGGGCTCTGGCCGCTCCATTGAAGCATACAGCATGTATAACAAAATGGTTGAGGTCAAGGATTTGATGCTTGGTTTCGGCGGTCATCCACTGGCAGCCGGATTATCTTTGAAAGAAGAGAATCTGGAAAAATTCCGTCAGGAACTTAATGCCCGCAGTGGTCTGACTGATGCGGATTTTATCCCGAAGGTTATGATTGACGTGATTCTGCCGGTTGACTTCCTGACACAAAGCTTCATCAAACAGCTTGAAATTCTGGAGCCATTCGGCAAAGGGAATGAAAAGCCAGTTTTCGCCCAGAGCAATGTTAGGGCAACCCGTGCTGAGATTATCGGTAAAAACAAAAACGTGCTGAAAATCACGTTCAATAGCCGAAACTGCAAAAGCGGTGTATGCTTCCATGACATTGAAGCGAAAGAGCAGCTTTTGAATCAGAATGGAAAACTGTATGACTTCAAGATGCTGTATTACCCGACACTCAATGAGTGGAATGGTGTGACCAGCATTCAAGCGAATATTCAGGATATCTGTTAATTTTGGATTGATACCGGCGGCTTCGCCGCCGGAGAAAGGAAAAAATAATGAGAAAAGAAACAAAAACTACTGAACCTGCAAACACTGATAGAAAATGCCAGGACTGCAAACTGCTTCCATTTTTGGTTGAGTTTTTCTTTGGAGTGGAGGTAATCTTTGCAATACGTTTACGCGCTACCTGGATGGTTGATTACAAAAACAGTAACGGAGACATATACAGCGTGTATTGGCAGTTCAGCCTGAAAGACCCTTGGCTGCTTCCTAAATATGACCCTAATTTTTGTAGTGGTCCACTATATGGATGGTTGTTTTTCTACTTTGGAAAAAAGAGAGAAAAATAAATTTTCTAAAAGAGAAAGGTGGAAAAATATGATTATGAATCCTAAAATCGGAGATTACATATGGTTTATCTGTCGATGGACAGATTTGCCTGTTCTCGGACAGGTAACAAGCCTAAAAATAGACCCTGCAAATAAGAACTTTCCATATGAAAGACCTTACGCAGAGGTTGATTGGTATAATGGAGAAAATCCATCAGAGCCAGGCCCATGGTGCGGCAGTACATCTGTATTGTTAAAAGACTTGTATAAAACAAAACAGGAATTGCTTGATTCCATTAAATTCTCCACAACTCGATAACAATATGCCGGCAGAAAATGCCGGCATTTTTTTCTGAAGATTTTGCATATTGTATATGTAGCACAAAAAATAAACAAAAGAGGTGATAAATATGAAAAAGACTGTATCTCTGACATCAACAATCCTGATGACTATTTATACGGCACTGGTAACCATCCTTAATCTCGGAATATTCGCCATTGCTGCAGTTTTCGGTCATCTGTCTGGCAGCAGCCTGACGAAGGGCTGGATGGTTGATGGCACTGACCTCGGCCCGCTTGCATCCAGCACCAGCGCTATTGCATCAGCAATGATACTTGTGGTTGCTTTTGTATTGCTGATTCTTACAATCACGCTTATTGTTGCGACGGTATTGTCTTACAAATTTATCGGCAGCGGTAAGTTTAAGAATGATGCCTGGATGAAAATCGTAATCTTTGGAATCTCACTCCTTGGATTCGTGTTCACAACAAACAGCTATGGGTTTATGGCGTTTTGTGAAGCTGTATTCCTGGCTATACCGATAGGACTGTCTGTTGTTGTTCTTTGCGATGACAGTGATGACAACGAAGAAGAGCCAAAAGCAATAAAAGAAGCTGAAAAAGAAACCATAAAAGAACCAGAAGAAAATAGCTAACTGAAAATACAAAAAATTTTGCATATTATATATGTGACAAAAAAATAAAGGAGGCGATAAATATGGAAAGAAAAAAAACATTATCTCTTGTGTCAACTATCATGATGACAATCTATGCGGCGTTAGTAACCATTTTTAATCTTTGGATGTTTGCTATGGCTGCGGTTTTGGGCCAGCTGGTTGGGAAAAACTCAACGGAAAGACTAATGATTGATGGAACTGATTTCAGCGGGATTGTATCCGGCACCGGTGCTATCGCGTCAGCGGTGATGCTTTTAATTGCCTTTGTATTGCTGATTGTGACAATCATATTAATTGTTTCAACGGTGCTGTCTTACAAATTTATCGGCAGTGGCAAATTCACGACCGATGCATGGATGAAAATTGTCATTTTCGGAATTGCGTTCCTGGTCTTTGTACTGACGACAAATAGCACCGGACTGATGGCGTTTTGCGGAGCTGTGTTCCTGGCTCTGCCGATAGGACTGTCCGTTGTTGTCATATGCGATGACAGTAAAGACTATGACAACGAAAGCGATGGCAGCGAAAGCAATGAGAAAAAAGAATCCATAAAAGAACAAGAAGAAGAACCAGAAAAAGACAGCGAAGAAAAAGAATCAGAAACCTAAGGGTATCACAAAACAGCGAAACTTTTCGCTGTTTTTTTTTGCATATTGTATATGTAGAAAACAAATAACAAAAAAAAGAGGAAAGAAACATTGAAAAAGAAATACAAAATCAACCTCCATATTCTGGAGACGTGTAATTTTAAATGCCGGCAGTGTTTTTCTAAGTTTGGAACGGAAAAGCTGCTGCCGGTGAAGGATTGGGAGAAAATCGTGGACAACTGCATTGCCGGAGCTGATGTAACTGTATTTAATATCGCCGGAGGCGAGCCGATGTTGTATCCGGGGTTGGTGGAGCTGGTGAAATATATACGGAATAAAGGAGTGAAGATTTCGTTGATTACGAATGGCTCGCTGATGGACGAAGAATGGATTAAGAATTATGCCGGGCTGTATGAGACAATCGGCTTTTCGGTGGACAGCTTAAACGATGAAACAAATAAGAAAATCGGAAGATGTGACAGAAACGGAAAAACAATACCCGCCGGCAGGGTTGTGGAGCTCTGCGAGCTGATTCGGAAGTATGCGCCGGGATGCCGGATTAAGATTAACACCGTCGTTTCAGTATTAAATAAAGACGAAGTGATGTCTGATTTTATTGACGAAATCGCCGCTGACCGATGGAAAATCTTACGAATGAAGCCGTTTCAATATGGCAGCTTCTCAAACCTGGATATTCAGGTTTCGGATGAAGAATTCGAGAGGTTTGTAGAGAGAAATAGAGACAGAAAAGGAAAAGAAGATGGAGTGACAGCAGAGGCAGGGACAGAAACAGCAAGACGGGAGATTGTCGTAGAGCCGGATATGAAGGCCTCGTATGTGTTGATTGATTCCAATGGATGTCTGCTGGATAACGCGGTAGATGAGATGACGCCGGTTGCGGTGTGTGACTGCCTTAGAGAAGACTTTGCAGATGGACTGCGAAGGCTGACGCTGGACAGGGAGAGGTATGAAGCGAGATATAACTGAACAGCAATTTTCCCACATGGTATTTTTTCTGCATACTATGTTTGCAAATAAAAATTTCAAACAAGGAAAGGAAAAACACTATGAAAAACAACAAAAACCTCAATCCACTCAATGACCCGGAAGTTGTAAAAATGCTTACAATGTCTCCAGAAGACCAACTGTGGAGCTTTTTTGGATGATTGCGTTCCATATGACGGAAAAGATGCTGTCCTTGTAATGATGGGCGATTTTGATATCGATGATGAGAATGAAGACGGAAATATCACGATTAACGGCGTGCCGTACTGTGCGATGATAACAGACCTGATTTTCGAAAAGAGCGAAGAAGAGCTGTTGTCAATGTCCCTGACAAAGCCATACGAAAAGTATTTCGCAATTCAGAAAGAGTGTTACACTCCGTATTTTACAGAGTGCTGCCTCCTTGATGATTACAACGATTTAACAGAAGAACAGCAGGATTTCCTGGATGAACTCGAGGCAGGAAGCGTTTGGGCTGTATCATTAAAGAAGCCAGAAGATATTGTTTCAGTAAGAGTCGCAATTTCTTTTGTGGGATGCGGACACGATATCCGCAAAGAAGGATGGCTAATTCCTATTGCTTATTCTAATCAGGGTTGATGCTGTTGAGCCGCGCGTTTTGTGCGGCTTTTTCTTTTTGCCTGAAAAATCCGGCATATTGTATGTATAAAATACAACAGAACCCGAAAGGAGAAAAAAATATGAGTAAACTGAATACAGAAGAATTATTGACAAAAGACAAAAACGAAAGAATGTGGTTCTTTCTAAAGGGGTGCATACCAACTGAAAGGACAAATGCAATTTTTGTAATGCTGAGTGACATCAGCCCGGATTTTGTAAACGATAATGGAAACATTGTTGTTCCGGGAATTCCGGCATGCGCGATGCTGGTAGATTTGGTGTATGTTAAAAGCGAGGAGGAACTGATTGGGCTTGGTATGCCTGCAAAGTACCTGGAAGGTATGCAGATTATCAAGGACAGTCTGGAGCAGTACACTACTGAATGCTACATCACCGAAAAATATGATGAGATGACAGACGGACAGAAGCAGCTTTTAAAAAACATCAACGAAACCGAAGCGTGTCTGCTGACCTTGCGGCAACCGAAAGATGGAATTGCCGCCGTATTCCACTTTGTCGGATGCGGTAAGGATATCAAACAGAAAGTATGGCTGGCTGATTCTACATTGTAAGAAAAATGTAAGAAAGAAAGGAGAAAACAAAAATGGCAGCTTTGCATAATTTGTATGATTTCTTGGATGAGTTTAACGAGATTTTTGGTGAAAAGGCTGAATACGAGATTAAGTCAATGCTAGACAATACGATTACAGTAAAGATGATATACAAACGGGCGCTGCCACCGGCCCAGTTTCAGCCTGACATTTCAAATCCATTCGACAATATCGCAATGGAAGGTATTGATTCCCCTGATGTGTATGACAGATATGCGACGGCTGAGGTTAAGGTTGAATGCTCCGGCAATGGAAAGGTTAACTTTTCAGCTAAAATTGGCGACCCGTCATTTCCGGAAATTCTGGTAAGCGATAAGCGGCTGAAAAGATTTTTGGACGCAAAAACTAAGTTCTGCGGAGAATTTCAGCAAAATGCTGATGGCTCTGGCGTGTATGTAGACATTGATGCCGATTTCGTACGTGCAACAATTGAGGCCGGAAGGGAGCAGATGCGAAAGCTGCAATATATGATTGCGACACACGCCGACCTGGATTCTCTGAAGTATGCTTCGCGGCATATGCTGGCAACATGCGAAACGTTGGAGATACTGAAAAAAGAATACGCCTGATATTTGCACCACGTTTTTTGCGTGGTGCTTTTTTTGCAGCGAAAAATCCTGCATATTGGATATGTAAAAACAAAAAGAAAGGAGCAAAAAAAAATGCAGACAATATTAGACTTAAAAAAAGCGTTTATCGATTCCGGATGGTGGAATATCAATGAAAGAATCAGCTCTGACGGCTGGGGAAATGGAAAAATCGGGTACACAATCTGTATTCGGCGCCATGACTGGCACGGAAAAGATGCCTTTTCACTGACAGGATGGGGCGTCAAGCTGCACGCATCGTGTGATGATGCATTTAATGAAGCTAAGGTTATTGAAACTCTCGAGAAGCTGAAAGAACTGGCTGACACCGCATGGAAGGAGTTTCCGGAAAGCATTCCTGTGCAAAACGCATTCGGCGAACTTGTGGAAGAAGTGATGATTAAGCCGTTTGCGGAAGGAAAAGATGTGTAAGGAGGGACAAGTATGGCCTGGAAAGCTGAATGTAACCGCCGAAAATGGTACTGTATCCTTGGATGGGACGCGGTTTCCTGGTTTTCGGAATACAGTTACAACGAATGGCGCCGGTCGTTAACCCCGGAGCAGATTCGGAAACTGGAAGAATACGAAAGGAAGCAAAAAGAGAAAAGAGAAAAAGACTTGGAAAATGCTTTTGCTGCAATGTTGACAATGTGCAGCTACATCTGGAAGCGTATGTGAACGAAAGCCAGATAGCTGGTAAAGAAAGGAGTAAGATATGAGTACTTTTGAAACAATTTACATAATCGGTCATACAATCGGAAGCTTCTTATTGCTGATGGTTCAGTTTTTGGTCGTTAAAAACTACGTTGTACCATTTGCCAAGAAAGTATATCACTTTGTTATAGATGACTACGAAGAGTTCAAACAATGGCAGGCTACAAAACGTCAGAAAGGAGAAGACAAAAATGATTAAAAAAGATATCTTATCAACCCCAAAACACGGATGGTGCAATTTCCATCTTGCAGACAAAGAGAAGGAATTCAATGCAGCGTTAAGTTATCTTACAGACGTAATGTACGATACCTTAAAGATGTGCCTGGCTTATCTCCAGACCGGCGCCGGTGCCGCTGCCGTAATGTATGACAGAGAAGGCGAAGGAACATTTCTTTTTGTAATTTCAGACTACGATGTTTATATTCTGGATGAAAACCTGACTGGCGGCATGGTACATTTTGAAAACCTGCGGGCAGACGATATCTGTGAAAACATCCTTGGCTGCTATTATGCTGACACTATCGGCTGGCTAAACTTTGCAAACATGAACGAACAGAGCGAAAAAGAATACGAAAAATACGAGAAAGGAGAGGCTGCTGAAGTTCATGGGATGGTTAAGGAAATCATAAGACTTCTGAACGAGAGAACTGGAAGGAAGAGCAAGTGGACTGAAATCCGGTGCGATTTCTTTGATGAGGAAGAAAAATACTGGCTCGTGGATGCCTGGAAAACAGGAAATGATAACGAAGAAGGCGAGGTAATCGCTAAGATTTCTGAATCCGGAGAAGTTGTTTATCTTGATGTGGAAGCCAAAGATGATGAATATGCGAAAGAAATGATTAGTGAAAAACTGAAAGATTTGGCTTGAAAAATGCATTTTGCCCTGGAAAAAATCTGGGGCTTTTGTTTTGCTGAAAAAAATCCGACAAAAATTTGCGTATACCGGAAAATCTGGTATAATATTATACAAGAGATGAGGAAAGAAAAATTTCCTCGATACATAAGACGGATTCGCCGTCGAAATTCCTTTCTTTGTTAAAAAATCCTGTCGCTTGGATGTAATCCTTGCGGCGGGGTTTTTGTTTTTGTGGGAAAATGGCATATTAAATTTGAAACAAAATTTTTGCAGTTAAAAAATACTGCAGTGTTAAACAAAGAAAGGGAAGAAAATATGAAAAATTTTTTAAGGAATATGGCATCATTAATTATTGCAGTTGCCATGAATATGGCAGCATTGATTATTGCAGTTGCCATGGTTGCATTGATTATTGTAGTTGCCATGGTTGCACTTTTTATCACGGTTGTATGGATGAACAAGATGGGTCTTAATTAAGAGAGCCATTATCATTCTGGCATACACTGCAATTGTCGGAATGGTTGCACTTCTGCTCCATTTGTCTAACTAATAAAAAAGATAAGTAAGACGGCAAAGCCGTCTTTTTTTGTTTTTGTGGGGAAATGGCATGTTAAATGTGTACAAAATTTGCATATGATGCATACAAAGAAAGGGAAAAGAATATGGAAACAACAAAAGAAATCAGAAAAGTAAACGGAAAACAGTATATGACAATTAACGCAATTGCTGAAGCCAGCGGTATTGCTCGCGATTCTCTGACAAACAGGTTTTACAGATTCAAAAAAGAGTATCCGGAACATACTTGTCACTTTGGTTCCAAAATACCAGTGTACTACGATGAGTATGTTTTGCACCTGCTTGTAAAAAGCACCAGGATACGTCCAATTCGTGTCATCGAAGATATGGACAAGTATGAAAAATTCTACAAAACATACAAAAGCAAAACTTATGAGGTCGTTGATGCTGAGCAAACAGATTTCATTCTTGATGAAACAGCTCCGGTCAACAAAGCAGCAAAGAAGAACAAGAAGAAGCATGATTCCAAGACTGAACAGCAGAAAGTTATCAATTCCAGGGAGGAAGCGCTTTCTAAACTTGTCCAGAAACAGAATTACGAAATTGCGGAGTTAAAAGGTAAAATTGCAGACCTTACAGCACAGAATGCAAAGCTGACATTGTCTTTACAAGAACAGAAGCCAGATGCTGAATTAAATGCAAAATATGTTGCTCTGCAGGAAAAGTATCTGAAAAACACAGAACGCTTTGCTGAAAAGATTTACCAGATGGCAAATATTATTTCTGGATTTGCAGAACATAAACCATCTGAAATTTCAGGTTCTAATCTCAACGATGTTTTTGTTGGCTGATGTGTTTCGACTATTTAAGAGAATCCTTTCAGGATTCTCTTTTTTTATATTTTTTGCAAAAATTCATATTAAACACGAAACAAAGTTTTTGCAGTTAAAAATGCTGCAGGGTTAAAGAAAGAGAGGAATAAGATTATGGCAAACACAACAGTTAAAACTTCAAGAGAAATCAGACAGCACGAAGGCAGAAAGTACATGACAACCAAAGGTATCGCTGAAATGAGCGGAATCGCCTACGGTGCACTGACAAGCAGGCTGTATCGCATGAAACAGGAGCACCCGGACCACGTTCATTACTTCGCTGATGAGGTACCAGCATACTATGATGAGTTCGCTTTTCGGTATATCGTCAAAGATATCAAAAAGCATCCGGTATACCGAATCAACAACCAGCAGAAGTACGAAAAATTCAAACAACTGTATGGTGAACAGAAAGGTCAGGATGCTATGAAGCCAACTGCTGCTGCGATGGTTAAGCCAGCTGAAACGGTTGTACGTCAGTCAAAGATGACCGCTGATGAAGTCAAATCAAGCAAGGAAAAGGCTTCAAAGACAAACGAAGCGACTTTGTTGAAAATCGCAAAGGAGCAGGCGGCCGAGATTGAGAAGTTGAAAGCTGAACTGTCAAGTGCTAAGCAGACTCTTGAAGCTAAAGATGCTGAATACACTAAGCTTAAGGCAGAATATAGTGCTCTGCAGACAAAGTACGTAATGAGCGCCGAGCTCTTTGCTGAACGCGTCTACAAAATGGCTATATCTTCAAAGCCTGATTTCTCAGCTGATGATTCAGACTGCGGAAACATTGTAACTATCAAGAACAGCTGATACAATACAACAAGAAAGCCTACCAGACTTTCTTGTTTTTTTGTTGTCCAAAAAAATCCGATAAAAATTTGCAGTCTCCGGAAAATCTGGTATACTATATACAAGAGATGAGGAAAAAGCATTTCCTCAGTACATAAGACGGATTCGCCGTCGAAATTCCTTTCTTTGTTAAGAAATCCCGTCGCCTGGATACAGTCCTTGCGGCGGGGTTTTTGTTTTTGTAAAGATTTAACAACCAATGTTGCAGGGATAAGAAAGAGAAGAATAAGATTATAACAAACACAATAGCAAAGATATCAAAAAAAATCAGAATTAACAGCCAGAAATTCTAGCTGTTTTTTAGTAGTTAAAATTTTCTGCATATTGCAAATATAAATAATTTTTACCAAGAAAGGAAAAAAAATATGAAAAAAGCAATGATTATCGCAGTTACTATTTGTGTAGTTCTATCTGGATGTATATTCGTATTTAATACAGCATCTATCCAGAGAGAGATAAAATCTTGGCGTAGCGAAATCGATGGCGGATTGGAAAGGACCGTAACAGTTTACGACTATAATGGTAAAGAAATCCGCCACTGGACAGGAAAGTTTGACGTTTCCGAATCAGAGAGTGAAACATATTTCGATGATGAAGATGGAAAACGTGTTGTCATTCATGGTGGTATCGTAATCAACGAAGAACAGTAACGCAGTTTCAAAAAAAGAGACTCTTTGAGGCTCTTTTTTTGTTGCAAAAATCGGCATACTGAAGAAAATACAAAAAGAGAGGAGACATAATCTTATGACAAATTCTATCATGCCAAGAAATCCCGTGGAGGGATTTCTTTTTTTGTACTCTTTCTGAAAAAATTCAGCATATTGTATATGTAACAAAAAACAACAAAAAGGAGGAATTAAAAATGGGATACATTAAAGTTCAGACCGTGTGTTTGGTAATCATCGCGATTGCTGCGGTCAAGTACCTGCTGCCGGATATCAGAAAGCTCTGCCGTATAATTGGGGGAGAAGAAAGAAAAAAGGTTGAAAAAGAACCTGTAAAAGAACCTGCAGCTGAACCGAAAAATCAGGAAAAGAAAGACAATCCAAACCAGTTCCCTGATTGGGAAGAAAAAGAAGAAAAATAAGAAAAAAAAATGCAAAAAAGCGTTTCTTTTTTGTGTGGATTTGTCATATTGGTAATATCTTAAAAAAAAGACAGGAGGCAAAAAAATGAAGAAAACAAACAAAGCTAACTTCAAAAAAATTGTAGGAGGTGTGCTTGCTGCGGTAATGGCGGTTGCGATGGTAGCAACTGCTGTAATTCCAGCTTTTGCGGCTGAGGATATTCCTGTAGCTGAAGAGATACCGGAAGGTGTTTCTGCTGCGGCTGCGGCAACTGCGAAAAAGAAAAATGTGTCAATCGTGGTTGCAAAACAGGTGAAGATGAAAGACGAAGATGTCTATCTTGGCGCCACCCCGGCTAAGAAAGGTAAGGCAAAAATCACTAATTCCAATAGCAAAGTTGGAAGAGTGACTACTTACAAACAGAAGGGCAGCAGCCTGGTATGGTATTACTTTAAGCCAAAGGCTGTCGGCAAGACAACAGTTACAATCAAAGCTGGTAAAACTGTTCTGAAAAGAAAGATTACTGTTGTAAAATATCAGAACCCTGTGGCTTCTATGAAAATCGGAAATGCAAAAATTTCAAATAAGAATTTCAAGAAGAGTGACACCGTTTCTTTAAGTTACAACAAGTACAAAAAAGGCGGAAAACTGATTGTAACCCCGAACAGAGGCTTTCAGCTTGCTTATGCGAGTGCTGTGAATAAAGCCGGCGCTGAGATTGAGTATATCAATGCTTACGGCAATATCAAACCGCGCGGCGGCAAGGGAAATTATATCTTAATGCTGAGATTCCAGAATATGGTAACCGGCGTTACATATAATACCAGAGTAGTTTTTAAATAATAATGAGAGATATCAGCTCTGCGTTTCGCGGGGCTGTTATTTTTTTTATTTTTTTGTAAAAAAGTGTTACACTTTTTGGATTATTTGGCATATTAAATATAACCGGCTGAATGGCCGGATGGATTATTCTCATTTAATCAATTCTTCAAATGCCCGCTTTGCCTGAAAAAATGGCCGGCGAGTGGCTGCCGCGTCCTGCGGCATATCGTCCGGCGGGCATACAAAAAAATATTTTTTTTAAGAAGGCAGCGCATTAAGCGCTGTCTTTTATTTTTTTTGTTGCTGTAAAACTTCGGCATATTATATATGTAAATCTTAAATAAAATTTTAAGCAAAGAAAGGAGCACAAAAAAAATGAAAAATGTGCAGAAAGAAACAAGGAATCAGGAAATGAGACTTAAAGATTTCGGGTGCAAGGCATTTGATGCGTTTGAAATGTTTGTCGTTCTTGCAACAGCTATAATGCTCGTAGGAAGCTCACTGACAGCAAAAACAGCACCTGCCTCAGAACAGCATGAGAACAGTATCCTCCCACGTGTGGAGTTCAACATCGCTGTACCTGAAGGAAACGTTGATTCTGAGACACTGGATTTGGCAGACCGTATCTTAAATACGCTTCCAGACAAGCTGCTGACCGAGTTTATTAAAAGCGACTGGAAATTATATGTCACATCAAATATGCCAGTACTCACTTTCTTTTCTGGCATTTACGAAGAGCCGAATGGCCGTCCTGACCTGGAGGCACATTACATCGAAGTGACAAATGACCAGGAAACTATGGGTAAGACGCTCCTTCATGAATTCGGACATTACGTCGATTATACAAAAGGCGACGTATCATTAAAATCCGAATTCGAAAATATCTACAAAAACTCATCGGAAACATTTGCTGATACGTTTGGAATATATACTGAAGGATATGACCAATCGGAATTTTTTGCTGATGGCTTCGCAAAATATTATAGCGGGTACAGTCATCAGATGGAAAAAGAATACCCTGAACTTTGCAGATATATTAAGGCTGCAATCAGTAAGGATAATGTATCAAGAAAATCTGTACAACACATACAAGAAGGCTGCAGCCTTCTTTTTTTTATTTTTTTCAAAAAAAGTGTTACATTTTTTGGATTTTTTAGCATATTAAATGTATCCGGCTGAATGGCCGGATGGATTACTCTTATTCCATTTATTTATTTTTGCCCGCTTTGCCTGAAAAAATGGCCGGCGAGTGGCTGCCGCGTCCTGCGGCATATCGTCCGGAGGGCACAAAAAAAATAATAAAAAATTTTTTTTAAAAAAAATCGGAAAAAGCGTTACACTTTTTAAATTATTTAGCATATTATATATGAACAAAAAAATCGGCAAAGAAAATGAAAAACAGAACGCTGAGTCTGCGTAACCAAACCTGGTTTGGCGGAGCGAAGATAGGCGTATATACATTATCATAATGGCGCGTAAAACTGCGGCCAATCTAAATACGCATCACTTAGATTTGCGTATTTAGTTGTCCGTCAAATGTAAGCGCAGAGATTTTGTAAAGGTAATCCCCGTAACAGGGGATAGAGGGATAGTGTTAGTCCTGCGAGGCGAATTTGGCCTCGCTAAGAAGCCGCGGTCAACCTTTGATAACTCCCCGGTTTTGCCGGAGTCGTTACCAGATTTCAATGGTTGCCCGTCGGTCAATCACGTTTACGGTTACTTCTTCTTTTGTGTTAAAAAGGCTGTGATTCCTTGTATCGGTGGCGATAAGAAGGCATGTTTTATACTGAAGGCGCGCTCAGTTTGCCAGTTCGGCCGGGCAATATGGGATTTCTGATTTACCGTAACAGTTACTCGATTTTTTTGGGATATATGCGATGGCGGCAAGTCCCGCAAGGGATGGTGGCTTGGTTACTTCTTAATTAATTGGAAAAAGATTACTGTTTTTTACGGGAAGTCCCCGCGAAGTACCGCCCTGGATTTTCAGGGTGTATGGCAGCACGGCACGCAGTGCCGGGCGTATATACCGAGCCGGATACTTGCTATTGCAGTTCAACGTTCTCGTAATGAACCTCCTTTGTAATTATTATCGACGGGCGAGAAACCTCCGCCCGCGTCTGGTACACGCGAGCATAGCTCGCGGTATCATTTGGGTTAGAATTAAAAAAAGCAAAATACACTTTTGTGTGTTTTGCTTTTTTGCTTGTTTTTTGGTTTTCTCCTTGCTTCTTCTTATTTCCTTTTTTGTTTTTCTTTGTTTTTATTTTACATTTTTTCAGCATATTAAATTTGCAAACAAATATTTCCATTAAGGGAGGGACTTTATTATGACATTTATTTTAACAAAAACAATTATCGCAGCAATCATCATTCTTGCTGTAATGGCAGCCCTGACAATGTATAGCCTGATGGTTTATGCCTCAAAATCAAGGTCTGATTATGAACGAGCTATGGACGACGAGGAACAGATTGAATACCTTCGTTCCAGAAAGAAAAAGGCAGCTACAAAATAATATGTATAAGCATCGCGAAAAAAATCCGCGGTGCTTTTTTGTGTCATAAAAAATCCGGCATATTAAATTTGCAAACATAAAAATAAGCACAGCAAAGAAAGGAGACTTTTTTGAGATGATTTTAAAAAACCCGAAAGAATGTTTTTGCCTTCAGCAAAGACAGACATTTTTTGTACTGAACGAATTAACCGCGCCGGAATGTAAGGATGGCAGCGAACCGCTGACATTACACCATAATACTTTCAGCCGGTTTAAATTTGTTATCATAAATGCTGATAAGAAGGCAACTACATCAAATATTCCGGTAAGCGCAATTCCGGAAATTCTGGAAACTGTTAAAATGAAGAACTTTTCAAGATTTATGCCAATGCCAGTACAGGATAAAAAGGTATCTGATACGGAGGATTTATCCAATAGTATTGCATATACGACAATTATCAGCGCGGGGACATTAAAAGGTAAGAGTCCTGCCGGAGCGTTATTGGAAAATCCAAATGCGAATAAGAAGATGCTGTTGAATCAGGTGGATTGGCTTCAAAAGCATTTAGCGCAGTATCCACGGAATCAGGTTCAGATAGATGCCATCAATGAGGCGTTAAGGCTGTTTGATGCTGGTAAGCTGACTACACAGTCTGCTCCAAGCCAGCCGGTAGAAAGAACCGACAATGAGATTTACAAATCAGGAATGCGGCCTCTTATCAGACGAAAAAATAAGAACGGTAAAACATTTGTTTATGAAATAAAAATCTCATGGATTCCAGGCTCAGAAAAGCCTGTTGAAATTGAAATTAAGAACTATTTTGCCCCGGTCGTTAAGCGTGAAAACGGATTGCTTAATGTAATGGCGAAAGAAAAAGAAGAAGAAATAAAAAATGTCTTCCCTCTGACTATAAATGAATGGCTTTGGTTAGACCACATTCTGAATGCTCAGATGAGGACATTTGAAGATATGAATGCAGCACGGTTATATAAAATTGCTAAAGATGAAGAATGGGCAAATAAGAGTGCTGCGACAGCTCAGCCTTCTTCTCATTAAACATAACAGGAGGCAAATGTAAAATGAATAAATATCTGGAAATGCGAAGTATCTGTCTCATAGAGCCAGAAACTGAAGAGTTTGTCCAGGTAACATATCTTTGTGACCTTGATTCAAATATGTATGAAGATGAGATTCTTGATACATGCGGAGGACTTAGAAATGTAGGAATGGCGAACGATAAAGAATTCATGGCTCTCGGCCTTTATCCGGTATCTTTATACTATGAAAAGGAAGGGAAGACCATGCGGGCGCGAGAAAACTCAATGAGTGAGTTTGAACTCGTGGAAGATAATATATACAGACCAAACACAGATGGCATAAACCTTCTGTGCAGGATTAAACATCTTAAAAAGAAAAGACAGCAGGCTGCGTGAAATACGCGCCTGTTTTTTTTGTGCAATTTTTTTTAAAATTTTTCCGAAAAAAGTGACAAATTTTTGTTTGGATTCGGCATATTGATTTTGTAAATAAAATTGAAAGGAGAAAAAGGAGCACCTTTTGGATGGAAAATAAAAAGATATGCTTCCTTGATACGGAATTTAACGCGACAAGTTACGCAGACCAGAATGACGGATACCAGGAGATAACAGAGATTGGAGCGGTTGTCTTTCAGGACGGGAAAGTAGTTGACACGTTTCAGCGTTTCTGCCGGCTTAAGGAAGGACACAGACTGACAAAAAGATGTAAAAAAATAACCGGAATCACGCAGGAAGTTCTAAATAAAAACGGCATCCGGTTTAATGATGCCATGAAAGAATTTCGTGAATTCCTGGATAAACATAACCTCAAAAGAGTATATGCATTCGGCAACGCCGATGCGATAGAGATGAGGACGACCGCAAAGCTGAACGGTGCAGACGCCGGCATTTATGAAACCATCAAGATGATATATAACATATACCCGAAATTTCAGAAGCAGCTTGACCTGCATTATGTATTTTCGCTTATGGATATCTGCCGGATATGTAATGTAGACCATGGCGCCGAAGGGCGTGCACATTCAGCAATGAATGATGCAGAAGACACCGGACTTGCGTTCTTTAACATGAAACGGAATAAAATCAATCTGCCGTTACTTAAAGAAATCAATACTCATAAATATAACGTAGGCATTTACAGGGATAAGCGCTCTGTAAAAATGGCTAATATCAAACGGCCTCCGGTCGTGACAGCCGCTTTTATAAATGATATTGAGACAGTCTTTGACAACGCCAGGGAGATTCTAAACGAACCAATCGTACGCGCTCTGCATGATGACATGATGAGGGTTATGGGACGGCCTGACCTGGAACAGGGCGAAGACGGGCTGTAAAAAATATACAGAAAGGATATAGGAAATGGGTAACAAATTATATAAACCTAAAAATAAGAGAAAAAAAGAAAATTTAAAGATGATTGACAGGCTGGAGATTAGTGGTGTAACAATCGCAGCTATTGCACTGCTTGGATGGTCAGGGTATTCTATCGCAAACACATTCATCCCGCAGCCTGAGACGCCGGTGTATGAAGTCAACGTTGACAGCGTGTCTGATTATATGGATAACCTTGATTCCGAAGTTGAGGAGGCAGAGGCTACACCGACACCAACAACCACACCGGCACCAACTAGTACACCAGTACCGACAAAAGAGCCGACTAAGACTCCGGCGCCGACAAAAATGCCGAAAAAGAAAGTAAAAAAAGAAGAGAAGAAAGCAGAACCAACTCCGGCAGAAGCAGCAACGACACCAGCAGCCGAAACCCCGGCAACTGAAACTCCTGCCCCGGAAACACCTGCAGCTGAAACACCAGCAGCTGAAACTCCTGCTCCGGAAACACCAGCAGCAGAGACACCAGCCACGGCAGCTACATATGTAACAAATGACACTGTAAACTTCAGGACAAACCCCGACAAGTCATCTACCGTAATCGGAATGATTGGCAACGATGTACAGCTGACAGTTCTTGAAGACCAGACTTCACATCCCGGCTGGTATAAGATTTCAAGAAACGGCTCCGAGGGTTATGTTTCAGCAGATTTTGTAACGACAAAATGAGAAAGGGAAAAATGATGAAAAAAATTAAGAAACTTGGAATTACCGCATTGGCTGCTGTACTTGTTGTGAGTGCCGCCGGATGCGGAAAAAAGGAAGAAAAAGTATACAAAAACAGTGATATCGTGATGTCTGTTAAGGACAAGAATGGCGATAAACTAAAGATTGATTATGCGACAGCATGCACCTATTTACGAATCATGCAGGCGGAAGCTTACAGCTACATGAGCTCTCTGTCAAGCCAGTCTAACGCCGGAGCTTCTGATGATGTATGGTCTGAGGCAGTGCCGGGCGATGATGCAGAGTATGACACATACGGCGAGCAGTTCAAGGGCGAGTCCCTGGATACATTAAAGACAATGATTTTAAGCGAAGCAAATCAGGATGAATACAATGTAGAGTTTACTGACGAAGACCAGGAAAAATGTGATGAAGTTGCAAAGAAATTTATGCAGGATAATTCAGACCAGAGTGCTGAGGCTATGCATGCAAGCGAGAAATCTGTTTCAAACGTTTTAAGGCTGTGGACAATTGAGGAGAGAGTGAGAGCCCAGATTATCAAAGAGGCTGACACGGAAGTAACCGATGAGGAAGCCGGCCAGACTACATTCAATTATGCAATCGTTTATAAAAAAGAAGTTGATGACCCGGAGAAGAAAGCAAAAGAGCTTGTTGATGCTATGAAAGACAGCACGGACTTTGAGACGGCTGCAAGCAATGCAAAGTTAACAGCCCAGACCGTTACTTTCACAACAAACGACCCGGAATATGATGATTATGACAAAACCATGATTGAAAATGCCGAGAAGCTGAAAGACGGCGAGTGTGACACTTACGAAAACAAGGACGGTAACATCGTTGTACTGTATATGAAAGCCGTAAACGATAAGGAGGCAACTGAAAGCCATAAAGATTCAGTCATCAGTCAGAGAAAGTCAGACCTCTACGAAGATACCGTTGACGGCTGGAAAGATGACAGCCAGGTTATCGTAAATAAAATGGCTTGGGACTCCATCAAGACAGATAAGAATGAGGTATTCACTGAAAAGCAGACAGACGACAACACAACCGCGAACACAACCGTTGATGGTGACGACAGCAGTACAACTGTTGACGTGACAGCTGATGATGGCGGTGATGTCGGCGATGTCGATATCTCTTCCGGAGATAGCAAAGAAGAAAGTGAAAGCAGCAATGCCGAAGAAGAGAACGGCGATACTGATGAGGCTGATAAAGATGGAGAGCAGGAAGAAAACACTGAAAAAGAAAGCTCTGAAAAATAAAAAAGAAAACATGCAGGAAAGTAACATATATACAATCATGCATTGCCGGCTTGCAAGACTGTATCTGTCAGGAAATGATGTCTTATCGCTTCCTGACGATACAGAAATCCTTGTAAACGTATGCCGTATATACACGCAGCTTGCGGATTCCACTTCTGCGCTGTATGCAATGGAAAAAGACCGGCAAGACTGCAGACATGCGAAATATGTCAATAGTTACAACTGCTGCAAAAAAGTCCTTGACAGGATGGAAGAACAAAACCAAGCAGAACGAATGTTCATAAAAATAACAGTAAAAGAAGCAAAACAGTGCTTCTGCAACATAAAAAATTTACCTGCGAACTCATTTCGCAGAAAGGAGAAAAAATGACAGTTAGAGAAATGATTGGGCTTGATGAGGCAGCCCTTAATGCGGAGCTTGATGCGGCAATCAGCCGTGTGAAAAAATTAAACAATAATGTTGATGAGATGGGTGACAACAGGGCAGACCATTCATGCCAGTATTTCTGTGCAAAAGACGGTGAGACCCCGGCGGAGTGCAGCCAGATGAATGCGCTGTACTGTAAGATTGGCGAATGTCCATTAAGAAAAGAACTGAGAACACGTCCGGCATGATTTTTTTAACAACACGCAAAATTTGCCAATGCTATTAAGTTAAGGGATTTTGGCAGCTTCAGCTGTCAAAGTCCTTTAATTTAAAAAACATTGACACGATTTTTTTCAAAGGGATTTCGTAACATTTGTTGCGAATGA
>OCPW01000679.1_pt1 | contig 23076 bp, 25 predicted proteins | sample 1538761 | NCBI WGS metagenome assembly OCPW01 (sample SAMN04571724, study PRJEB22368) | human gut metagenome | biome: human gut; material: stool | host: Homo sapiens | place: Luxembourg | collected 2012-09-20
AGTCCCTTGCGGTGTAGTTCTTATTTAAGCCGTCCAAGTTTTGGGGTGCAGTTCAGACCGAGCGTAGGGAGGGTTGTGTCTTGAAGAGCCATCTGAACATATTGAGCCGTCTGCAGGGTGCCGGTGCCCTACCGTTTGCGGACGAATTGCTACCGTTTGCCGAGCGGGTGGCACACGAGGCGCTCGAGGCATTGTCGCCAACACGATGTGCCGGCTGCGAGCGCGCCGGTGCGCTTATTTGCCAAGACTGTCTGGCTGCGCTCACGCTCATCGACCCGTGTCATAGCTGCACCCGATGCGGCGCCCCGTTTGGGGATTTGCTGTGCACTGAGTGTTCGGTCGAGGGCACGTCCTCGGCAATGGCGGAGGCGCTCGACCGCTGCCTGGCGTGCGCCGTCTATGCGCATCCGCTGCCGCGCATCATTAAAGCGTACAAGGATGCGGGCGAGCGACGTCTGGCTCCGTATCTGGCGGAGCTGCTCTACGACACCGCCCTGCATGCCCAGGTCGTAGCTCCCGATCGCTACGGAGGCGTGCTTTCCGGTGCGGATGCGGTGGTGTTTGTGCCTACGACGGCGGCAGCGTTTCGGCGGCGTGGTTTTGATCATATGGAGGCTATTGCGCGCCCATTTTGCGAGCTGTCGGGTGTTCCTCTGCTCGATGCTCTCGTCAAGTACGGGCATGGCGACCAGCGCGAACTCGGTCGTGAGGAGCGCCGCGAGCGTGCCCGAGGCATGTACGAGACGGTTGAGGATGTGCATGGCCGCCGCCTGCTGCTTATCGATGACGTTATCACCACGGGCGCGACTATGGCAGCGGCCTCGGCGGAGCTCAAGCGTGCCGGTGCCGCGGCAGTCGATGGTCTCGCTATCGCACGCGTTTGGTAGGGGTGGTTTTGTGGCAGTGAAGATAGCGCGACGCATCGAGCCGACAAGCGAGCAACTGGCGGCCTCCGTAATCCTGACTGGCGCCTCGGCGCTGCGCATGATGCGCGCCGAGCGCCGACAAATGGGCTACATCAGTTGGAGAGACCTCGCTCCCGATGAAGAGCGCCGTGTGCTGAATGCATCGTCTCCCTCGGCCGAGGACATCTATCTTCCCGATTTGGTGCGGATCGGGGCCGTGAGTGGCGATGTCCAAGAAGACTTGTGCCTGCTGGTGGGGTCGGCGAAGCAGCGTCGTCGCATGCCTGGTGCAAGCTGGTCCGTTTGTTCTACAGGCCTGCCGGACGCCTCGATTTTGGAGGTGGAGCCGGGGGTGTACAGCTTGTCTCCCGAGGCCCTCTGTGCCGCCGTTGCGCGCGAAGTCGGCTGCATCCAGGCATTTGCCCTGGCCCAGGAGCTGTGCTCCAAGATTTCGCTGAGCGATCGCGGGCAGTATCTGCCCCCTTACAGCTCGCCTACCGTGAACAGGCTTGCAAAGGATAAGGTCCAGCCGTCAGATGTGGGCTACTTTGAGGTCGAGCCAGTGCTGACGCCCGATCGCCTGGCAGATTACCTTGCGGCATGCAAGGGGAGCGCGGCCAAGCAGCTGCGGCGGCTGTGTCCCTATCTGTCGGAAAACCTGCGCTCACCCATGGAGTGCATCATGCTTGCCATGTTTTCGCTTCCGTTTTCCTATGGCGGATTTGCCTGCGGTCCCTTTAAGACCGACCACAAAATCGAGTTCAACGATCGTGCGCAGGCGATCTCGGGGATGCCGTATGCGGTTTGCGATGCCTATCAGGAAGCAGCTCGGTTTGACCTGGAATACAACGGTGAGCAGGGCCATTCGTCTCGCGGCGGGCGCATTCACGATGAAAAACGCAATACGGGTTTGGCGTCCATGGGAATCGAGGTCGCGACGGTCAACAACGAGATGCTCTGCGACATGGAAGCGATGGAAGCGCTCGCATGGCGCATCCACCAGCGTATGGGTAAGCGATATCAGAATCGTGTAGAGGCTCGTCGAAAGAGGCAAGATGCTCTGCTGAATACGCTCCGAGCGTGCTTTGGGCTCAAGCCGGCGTAAAACTATGGCTTTATAGGGGGTCTGTTTATATGCCCTGTGCAAAAAACGGCAAATATGAGTACTGCTACTAGATTAGTGACAGCAAAAATAAAGAAACTTGGGCCGAAAAACTGGATTCAGCGAAGAGATAATAAACGAATGTGGAATATCTTGGCGCCAAGCGGGCTGTGCGGAACTCAAAAAGGGCTCGTGGGGCGGAAATACGCTGCTACTAAATTGGTAGCAGTACTCATATTTGCCGTTTTTTGCACACGGCACCCTGAGACGGGTGCCCCGGAGCTCCCCGTGGGGGGCTCCGGGCTTCATGGGGGCACGAATGGCCCGTCCCGACCTGCGAAATCTGTACTCGCGATGCGAATGACGCCCCTAACCTTAAACTTTAGCTTGAACTTAGCTATAATGCGCTACGTTCCTGCCAGGCTGTGGTTGCGGACGGACGAAATGCCCATCCTAGTCCAAGACAGACGCGGTCAAAGGGATCCACGTAAGCGACCGCGTGCGCGCGGCGCGATCATGGCGCGTCCTAGATGTAAGCCGCACCGTCCGTTCTACTTTCTTTGGGGCAATACCGCCTCGCGGACGAGCGGGCCAGTCGTGAAGGTGGCTACGGCCTCCCGAGCAAACACCCCGGTGCGCAAGTGTGGGGTCAAATACCAGGTCAGCTGGTGGGAACACCCGTTATTCCGCGCAACGCACGGATTGTATACGACACAGAAGGCAGGGTAGTGGACATGGTGAGGGGCAGCTTGATGCACGCGGCTCGGTTAGGTGCTGGGACCGCGGCGGTCATTGCCGTTTTGGGCCTGAGTGGATGCGCGTTCAATCCACTGTCCACGTTCACGACACCCACGATTGACCAGATCGAGCGCGAGGCCGTCACGCCGACGGTGTCGGACGATGCCTTAGTCACGCCGGGAACCCTGACGGTCGCCCTCGATACGTCCGACGCCCCGCAGGCCATGCAGGATGCCGACGGAAACCTCACGGGCTATGCGGTCGATGCCGCTCGTGCCCTCGCATGCCGCATGGGTCTCAAGGTCGCCTTTGTCGATGCGTCCTCGGCCGATTCCGTGCTCAGCGACAAAAAGGCCGATATCTTTATTGGCGACGTCAAGTCTGCGGGCGGCGGCATCAGCTCGCTTGGCACCTGTCTGTACGATGCCGCCGCCGTGTTTGGCAAGACCAGCGACGGAGAGTCCCCGAGCGTCTCAACCGACACGCTCAACACTGCTACCCTGGGCGTCCAGATGTCCTCTGCCTCGCAGGAGGCGCTTGCCAAGCAAAGCATCACCGCCAACCAGAAGACCTTCTCCAACATCAATGAGTGCTTTGAGGCGCTCGAGTCGGGCGAGGTCGATTACGTGATCTGTGATTCCACGGCCGGTGGTTACCTCGCGCGCCTGATGAGCCAGATCTCCTATGCCGGCACGCTCGAGGCGCCCTCCACGCTTGGCGTCGCAGGCCTTAGCTCTAACGATGAGCTGTGCCGTGCCGTGAGCGATGCCCTCGACGGCATCACGGCCGACGGCACGCTCGAGGCGGTCCACTGCGTCTGGTACGGCCAGACGCCCTATGACCTTACCGCCAAGACCGTTTCGGGGGCCAATGTGCAGGCATCCGACTCCACGTCCAACGAGACTGAGTCCTCCGATGACGACGCCTCCGATAACAACGGCGCCAGCCCGTCGCCTAGCCAGGAGGGGGCCATCACCGACGATGACATCAACAAGCTCAATGGCTAGTTATTGGTAGGGGTGGCATCTGCCATACATTGAATGAGGCGCTTCTTCACGGTTTCAACACGCATGGCCGGGTTTCCCCAATAGGGGAGCCCGGCTATTCTGTTTTGGTAAAACTAGCAGGTCAAAGCTAATTTCCAGGAGGAAAATTAACTCTGCCGACGCCTTCCTATAGCGCACTTTGCCACGGAAAAGTGCGAGACTTCGGTATGCGGTATCAAGCAGTCGTTATTCGGGTCTTTGGGAATTCGGGTGATTAAATGCACGGCAATGGGTACATAGCCAGTACAGTAAGTCCCCGAGGCAGATTGGAGCCACGTATGGATATCAAGGTTTCTGGACGCAAGACGACGGTAACCGATGCTCTGCGTGCGCATGTGGATGAGAAGATCGGCGAGGCGATCAAGGTTTTCGATATCGAGCCCATGACGGTCGACGTTGTACTTCGCTATGAGAAGAACCCCTCGAACCCCAACCCGGCAATCGTCGAGGTCACGGTTCGTGCCCGCGGCTCTGTGATTCGCGTTGCCGAGCACGGCGCAGATATGTATGCTGCCATCGACCTCTCCGCCGATAAGGTTACCCGCCAGCTGCGCAAGTTCAAGACCAAGGTCGTGGACAACCGCCAGGGTGGTGCCAGCGCCGCGGATGTCGCACCGGTCGAGCGCGTCGAGGATCTGGCCGACCTGCTGCTGCCCGAGGAGGAGGACGACCTGCTCGTCCGCGAGAAGGTCATCGATGTCACTCCGATGACTGAGGAGCAGGCGCTGGTGCAGACCGATCTGCTCGGCCACGACTTCTACGTGTTCGAGAACGCGACGACTGGCCTCATCAATGTGGTGTATCACCGTAAGAATGGTGGATATGGCATCATCAAGCCCCGCATCGAAACACTTGACGAGTAAAATACGTTAACTTGCATGAGTTAACGGTTGGCGGCCATCCCATGCGGGTGGCCGCCTTTTTACGTAAGGAGTCGCTTTGATGGACAAGGCTGCATCTACCGGCCATTCGGACCGTTGCCGCATCGTCGTCGATACCTGCTGCGACTTTAGTCCCGAGGTCGCCGCGAACCTTGATGTCGATATCCTGGGTTTCCCCTTCATTATCGATGGCGAGGAGCGCACGGACGACATCTGGTCGAGCATGAGCCCTAAGGAGTTCTACGACCGCATGCGCGCCGGCGCCCGCGTGTCCACCTCGGCTGTGTCGCTCGGTCGCTATATCGAGTTCTTTACCGAGTGCGCCAAAGAGGGCACGCCCACGGTCTACCTGTGCTTTACCTCGGCACTGTCGTCGAGCTACAACTCCGCGTGCCAGGCGGCAGATGCCGTGCGTGCCGAGTATCCCAACTTTGAGCTCTACGTGGTCGACAACGCTCTGCCCTGCGCGGCCGGCGCGCTCTTGGCGCTCGAGGCCGTGCGCCAGCGTTCGGCGGGACTGACCGCCAAGCAGCTGGTCGATTGGGCAAACGAAGCAAAGACCTACGTCCACGGCTACTTTACGCTCGAGAGCTTCGACGCACTGGCTGCCGGCGGCCGCATTCCGCCCGCGGCGGCGCAGCTCACGGCAAAGCTCGATGTCAAGCCCGAGCTCTCCTACGACCTTGCCGGCTCGCTGTCGCTGATCGGCGTCAACCGCGGCCGCAAGAAGGCGCTCAAGTCCATCCTCAAGTCGTTCCGCGAGAACTATGTGCCCGATCGCACCATGCCCATCGCCATCATGACGGCCGATGCCGAGAAGGACGGCGACTGGCTCGAGGCCGCCATCCGCAAGGAGGAAGGCTGCGCCGACGTCACCATCATCCGTAGTTCCGTCGGTCCTACCATTGGCTCGCACGTGGGCCCCGGCATGGTGGCCTGCGCGTTTTGGGGCAAGAACCGTGCCGACAAGGCGTCGCTTTCCGACCGCATCGCCCGCCGCGTGCGCGGTCAGTAGGCAAGTAACGCGGCCGTAATCGATCCCAACTCACGGCCGAAACGCTGGCACTGAGTATTCACCCTGGTAACAACACCCAACCCAAAAGGAAAGGTTTCATGGCAAACAAGCTCTCCGTCGCATTTATCGGCACCGGAATCATGGGTGCCCCCATCGCCGGCCACATCCTGGACGCCGGCTATCCCGTCACGGTCAACAACCGCACCAAGTCCAAGGCCGCCACGCTTATCGAGCGCGGTGCCGTTTGGGCCGATACGCCGGCCGACGCCGTGGCGAACGCCGATGTCGTCTTTACCATGGTGGGCTATCCCTCCGAGGTCGAGGAGCTCTACCTGGCGGGCGACGGCCTGCTCGCGTGCACCAAGCCGGGCGCGGTGCTGATCGACCTCACCACGAGCTCCCCCGAGCTGGCGCGCGACATTGCCGAGGCCGCCCAGGTTTCCGGCCGCATGGCGTTTGACTGCCCCGTCACCGGCGGCGAGTCTGGTGCTATCGCCGGCACGCTCACGGCTATCGTGGGCGCCACCGAGAACGACATTGCGCCGGTCCGTGATATCCTTTCCACCTTTGCGGCAACCATCTGCTGCTTCGACGGCGCCGGCAAGGGCCAGGCTGCCAAGCTCGCCAACCAGGTGTCGCTGGGCGCCTGCATGGTCGGCATGGCAGACGCCATGGCATTTGCCGAGCTGAGCGGCCTCGATCTGGAGAAGACCCGCCAGATGATCCTGGGCGGTACCGGCAAGTCCGGCGCCATGGAGAGCCTGGCTCCCAAGGCGCTCGACGGCGACTACAAGCCCGGCTTTATGGTCGAGCACTTCATTAAGGACCTGCGCCTAGCGCTCGCTTACGCCGACGATCGCGAGCTTGCGCTGCCCGGCGCCGACGTGGCCTTTACGCTCTACGACATGCTCGACGCCATCGGTGGCGCCAAGCTGGGCACCCAGGCCATCACGGTCCTCTATAAGGAGGAGGCCGATGCCATCGCCGCCGGTCTGGACTGGTCGCAGTATCGTCCCGAGGAGCATGGCGCTCACGAGGAAGGTTGCGGTTGCGGCGAGCACGGCGAGGACCATGAGTGCGGTTGTGGCCATCACCACGGCGAGGACCACGAGTGCTGCGGTGGCCACGGCCATGACGACGGCCACGAGTGCTGCTGCGGCCACCATCACGGGGAGTAGCGCCTATGAGCTGGACGTTCGTGGTGCTTGCGCTGGTGCTCTTTCTCTTTGCGATCTACATCGGCTTTTTGTGCGGCCAGTGGGCCTGCGAAAAGCGCGTGATCACCAAGCGCGACTACTGGATTGCCAACTTTGCGGGTGCGGCGGCAGTCGTCCTGCTGACCTGGGTGTTCTCGCTGTTCCCGCTGGTGCAGTTTGCGCCGATCGGCTGGCTCGGCGGCTTTATCGCCGGCCTTAAGATGAGCTTTGGCGAGTCCGTCGGTCCGTGGCGCAAGCACGACGAGGTCTTTAACGTCAACAAGGCTCATCGCGCCGCCGCCGACGCGGGCGACGCCGAGGAGCGCCGCCGCGCACGTCGCAATGGCGCGGCCGACCGACAGCTCATCTCGGTCACCGATGACAGCAAGGGTGCTGGCAAGCACGCTAAGAAATAGTAAGAAGAGGTAACTATGGCAGAAAACAAAGACGAACAGCTCACCGACGAGGAGCTGGCACAGCTCCAGCTGGCAGAGGAGAACGAGAACGCCGTCGATCGCCTGGTCCAGGAGCTCGGCTGCCCCACGCGCCGCATCCGCCAGTTTGCCGCCCGCGTGCTGCACCTGCTTGCCGAGCGCGATCCGCAGCGCGTCGTGCCCTGCGTACCCGCGTTGATCGAGGCGCTCGACCGCCCCGAGGCACAGACCCGCTGGGAGGCCCTCGATGCTCTGACGGCGCTCGCCACCACCTGCCCCGAGCAGCTGGGCGATGCCTTTGAGGGCGCCGAGACCGCACTGTTCGACGAGATCTCCTCCACGCTGCGCTATGCCGCCTTCCGCCTGCTGTGCGTGTGGGGTGCCACGAGCGTCGAGCGCTCGCGCGAAGCTTGGCCCATCCTGGACGAGGCCATCCAGTGCTACCACGGCGACCTTGAGTATCGCGACATGCTCGGTTGCCTGTACGAGTTTTGCCAGGGCGAGATCGACGCCGAGGTTGCCGAGAAGCTTGCGCTGCGCCTTAAGTTCGATGCCGAGAACGGTAAGGGCAGCTATCTCAAGGCCCGTTCGAGCGAGATTTGCGAAATGCTTGTTAAACGTTTTGGCCTGGATCTCTCCAAAAAGAAGAAGCGTGCTAGCGTTAAAAAATCTGAGGCCGCCGAAGACGAGGAGTAACAGATTATGGCGCACGATGTAGTCCTGATTCCCGGTGACGGTATCGGTCCCGAGATTACGCAGGCCATGCGCCGCGTGGTCGAGGCCACCGGTGTCCAGATCAACTGGAACGTCCAGGAGGCCGGCGCCGGCGTCATGGACGAGTTTGGCACGCCGCTGCCCCAACATGTGCTCGATGCGGTCGCCGAGACCAAGGTTGCCATCAAGGGCCCCATCACCACACCGGTCGGCACGGGCTTCCGCAGCGTCAACGTGGCCCTGCGCAAGCATTTCGACCTGTACGCCTGCGTGCGTCCTTGCCTGTCGCAGCCGGGCGACGGCTCTCGTTTCCGCGACGTCGACCTGGTTATCGTGCGCGAGAACACCGAGGACCTCTACGCCGGCATCGAGTTCGATGAGGGCACTGTCGAGGTCGAGGAGCTCTCGCAGCTCGTCGAGCGATCGGGCCAAAAGACCTTCGCCGCCGATTCTGCGATCTCGATTAAGCCGATCTCTATCGCCAAGAGCCGCCGCATTGTGGAGTATGCCTTTGAGTATGCCCGCCGCTGCGGCCGCAAAAAGGTGACGGCCGTGCACAAGGCCAACATCATGAAGGCGACCGACGGCCTGTTCCTGCGCGTTGCGCGCGAGGTGGCCGCCAACTATCCCGATATCGAGTTCAACGACAAGATCGTCGACGCCACCTGCATGGGTCTGGTCCAGAACCCCAACGACTTCGATGTCCTGGTGCTGCCCAACCTGTACGGCGATATCGTCAGCGACCTGTGTGCTGGCCTGGTGGGTGGCTTGGGCATGGCCCCGGGTTCCAACATCGGTGCCGACTGCGCCATCTTTGAGGCAACGCACGGCTCCGCGCCCGATATCGCGGGCCAGGATATCGCCAACCCCACGGCCGAGATCCTGTCTGCGGCTATGATGCTCGATCATCTGGGCGAGAATGATGCGGCCAATCGTATCCGCGCCGCCGTGTCTGCCACGCTCGACGAGGGTAAGCAAGTTACCGGCGACGTACGTCGTGCCCAGACCGGTTCTGTCGAGGGCGCGGTGGGTACGCAGGCCTTCGCCGATGCCGTTATTGAGCACTTGGCTTAAGACATACAGGCTGCAAACGCCTAAATAGTACTTAAGTGTTTGCGTATAACCTAAGAATCAATACGCCCGGCGCCTCGTCGGGCGTATTCTATGAGGGATTGTGTTCCCAATAAGGAGTAGCTGACTATGGGTCTGATTCAAAAGAAGGACGAGAAGGACGAGATCGACGGCATCCAGATCATCGAGCGCGGCGAAGGCCCCGACGGTGATGAGGACGAGAAGATCGACCTGGTCGCCGGCACGTCTGCCGAACATATTGCCGCCGGCACGACCGCCGAGGAGGAGGACGCTCGCCTGGAGGCAAAGATCGCCGCGGACGCCGCCGACGAGAATCTGATGCCCGAGGAGCAGGACGAGGACGACGACTCCGACGTGGACAACCACGCTTGCAAGCACAAGAATACGATGATTGCCGCCTTTGTGGTCGCCGTCGTGATTGCCGCCGTGGTCGGCTTCTTTATCGGTAACGGTGGTTTTGGCGGCAAGGGCGTCGGCTCGGCGACCCTGTCCGAGGACCAGCTCGATTCGACCGTGGCAAGCTATAGCTACAACGGCAAGAAAAGCGACATCACCGCGCGCGAGGCCATCGAGAGCCAGTACAGCCTCGACACCGTCAAGGACGATGACGGCAACTACACCGCTCCGTCTGCCGACGTTATCCTGTCCTATGTGCGCAACCAGATTCTGCTGGACGCTGCCGAAGACGAGGGCATTACCGTCTCTTCCAAGGAAATGAAGCAGTACGCCGAGGATTCCATCGGCACCTCCGACTACAAGACCATGGCCAAGCAGTACGGCGTGTCCAAGGACCAGGCCAAGCAGATCGTCCGTCAGTCCGCGACGCTGCAGAAGCTCTATAAGAAGAAGGTTGGCGACGGCTCCGCAAGCATGCCGACCGCTCCGACCGAGCCTGCTGACGGCAACGAGGAGACCGCGAGCAAGGACTACGCCGACTACATCATCAACCTTGCCGGCGATGAGTGGGATAGCTCAAAGGGCACCTGGAAGGATGCCGACAGCACCTATGCCAAGGCCTTTGCCGATGATGCCTTTACGGCCGATAGCGCTACCTATAAGCAGGCCATGACCGCCTACTACACCGCCTACCAGCAGTACTCTTCGCAGGCTTCGAGCGCCAGCTCCAAGTGGACCGAGTATGCTAACGGCCTCTACGCCAAGGCCAACATCAGCATCTACGGCCTGTTTGCGTAAGGTTTGCCTGAGCTTTCGAGTACGAAGCCGATATATCTGATTGAGCCCGCTAGAACGAACACCGTTCTAGCGGGCTTTTGCGTTGAAGGCGTGATTGGCGGCTTAATTATGGCTATTCATCTTTAAGTCCAAAAAGGCTATCGGCTTCATCGTCGGATATATATTCCAGTACATCGCCTGGTTGGCAGTCGAGTGCCCGGCATATCGCATCAAGAGTTGAAAAACGTATGGCAGAAACCTTGCCCGTCTTAATGCGTGACATATTGACCTGGGAGATGCCCACACGTTCCGCAAGCTCTTTGGATGAGATCTTGCGTTCGGCAAGCATGCGGTCGAGCCGCAGAATAATCATGGATTCCCCCTAGAGCAACTCGTCATCTTGTTTTTGCAGGATATACCCGTAGCGGAAGATGCTGGCAATCAGGCTAAAAATCAGGCCCGCAAAGAGCATAGAGAGGTCGAGATGCTGGCCGCCAAGCGCATCCGTAAAGCTACCGCCAAATCCTGAGAGTATCAGCCCTGTGACTATGGCACCAAAAAGTTTCACGGCGGCGCCGCCGATAAGGAACAAATGTCCTATTTGACGTAGTATGCGGATGCATTCGAGGTCAAAGGGCCTGCCCGCCTTTTCAATGGCGGAGAAAAACCTGTATGCGCTTAGCGCGATGGCAAGCGCGAGGCATGCCATCATGCCGCTCCCTATGGCAGTATGACCGTCGTGCGCGACAAGCATAAGAGGGGTCTGTTCGTTGGCGCCGACGAGAGCGAGAATTGGCCCTTCGCCAGCCGTAAGCTCTACGGATTGGAGACAGAACCCTTGGGAGAGGCTAGGCAATATGAGTAGAAGTTCGATTGCAATGACTGCGAGGAGTGCCAGAGCGAGCGCCACGATGGTGCAGATTGTGCCCCATTTGCAGTAGCGAGTGAGCTTCCTCAGTTTGGCTATTGCCTGTTCACGGTCGATGGCTTCATTCGATTTGGATACGTTCCAGCGGACCATAGCTCCTCCAACCAATGTCTTAGATGATACTTGTATCTTATATCATATTTAATGATAAACGATAAACAATTACAAATTAGAGTAAATAATGATTGAAAACGATTAGCGTGAGCTATTAGCTCATTTTGAGTGCCGGAGTTTGACGCGCGGGGGATGAGGACAAATGTCAAAACTTTCCGTGATCGCACAAGTGCTTCATCGGGTTCCCCGATTCATATGGGAAAACAACTGCAAACGATTGCAAGTAACCGGTGAACGGTCGAAAACTACCGTTTACCGATAATCTCAAAACTGGTTCTAACTGGTATTAAGTCAAAAAGACCAATTCACATATCTTCACAATGACCTGCAATTTTTCTACACGCTATTTTTAGCCGCCCTGCGTTGTTTAGGGACAGGAAAAGTTCCGATCTTTTGCCAAAGCATTTCGAAACGGTTTCAAAACCGCAGGTAGAAGTGTTAACGACCGGTAAACGGTCGAAATATCACCGTGAGCGGTGCAAAAACGTTTTACCGTATGAATCAACGAAAGCGACCTCTTCTGGGGTGATATAGTGACAACAACACGTCACGTGGTTACTACCAGTTTAGGAACCACTGGTCTTCAAAGAACGCTTTCCAAGAAGCTTTAAGGGCGAGCGCCCGCTGGCTTCCGAAAATCATCGGACTCAGATTGTACACACCTTCGGAAGGGAAATTTGAATGGTTGGCTTTATTCTTACCGGTCATGGACAGTTCGCACCCGGCCTAGCTAGCGCTATCGCTATGGTTGCCGGCGACCAGCCCGCTTTTACCGTCGTTCCTTTTGAGGGCGACCAGGCCGCATCCTACGGTGAGGATCTCCGCGCCGCTATTACCGCCATGCGCGAGGAGTGCGATGGCGTGCTCGTCTTTACCGACCTGCTTGGCGGCACCCCGTTCAACCAGTCGATGATGATTGCCCAGGATGTCGACAACGTCGAGGTTCTGACTGGCACCAACCTTCCCATGGTTATTGAGCTTCTGTTCCTCCGCGGCAATGCCACGCTCGCCGAGCTTGGCGAGCAGGCCGTGACCGTTGGCCAGACGGGCATCACCGCCCAGACGGTCGCGTCCGTTGCCGGCTCCGACGAAGAGGATATCTTCGGCGACGAGGACGGCATCTAATGGCCGATTTCGGAGCCAACGTCCTGAGCTCCTCGGTCGCTCTTTTGGGCCTGCTTGTCATCATGGGCTTGATTTACACCATCTGGTCGCAAATCAACATGAAGAAGAAGCAGAAGTACTTCAAGGAGCTGCACACCGAGCTCAAGCCGGGTCAGGAGGTTCTTTTCGCCGGCGGTATCTACGGAACCGTCAAAGGCATCGAAGGCGAAAAGGTCCAGATCAAAGTCCGATCCGGAGCCGTCGTAGACGTTTCGCGTTACGCGATTCAGGAGATCAAGTAACTGTCGTCAGCAAATAACGAAAGGAAGCTGATCAACATGGCAGAACCCAACATTCTTCTTACCCGCATCGATAACCGACTGGTCCATGGTCAGGTCGCTACCCAGTGGAACTCCACCCTGGGTTCCAACCTCATCCTCGTCGCCAACGACGACGTGTCGAACAACACCATGCGCCAGAACCTCATGAAGATGGCCGCTCCCACCGGCGTCGCTACGCGTTTCTTCTCCCTGCAGAAGACCATCGACGTCATCGGCAAGGCGAGCCCGCGCCAGAAGATCTTCATCGTGGCCGAAACACCGGAAGACGTGCTTACGCTCGTCAAGGGCGGTGTGCCTATAAAGAAGGTAAACATCGGCAACATGCACATGTCGGAAGGAAAGCGCCAAGTCGCCACCTCCGTCGCAGTTAACGACGAGGATGTCGCTGCGTTTAAAGAGCTGCAGGAATTGGGGGTGGAGTTGGAGATCAGGCGCGTTCCGAGCACGCCTGTTGAGGACACGAGCAAGCTCTTCTCGTAATCCTCATGATCCACGTTGTCAGGAATGAAAAACCTGACATTCTGTACGTGAAATCCAAAGTGCGTACATACATTTTGAAAGGAGGAGCAAGATGGAATACTCGATCATCCAGGTCGCTCTGGTCTTCATCGTCACGTTCGTCGCGGCAATCGACCAGTTCAACTTCCTCGAGTCTCTCTATCAGCCCATCGTCACCGGCGCCGTCATCGGTCTTATCCTTGGCGACCTCAACACCGGTCTTCTCGTGGGTGGTACTTATCAGCTCATGACGATCGGCAACATGCCGATCGGAGGCGCTCAGCCGCCTAACGCCGTCATCGGCGGCATCATGGCAGCCATTCTCGCTATCGCTACGGGCCTCGAGCCCAACGCGGCAGTCGGCCTTGCCATTCCGTTCGCTCTGCTTGGTCAGCTCGGCGTTACCCTGGTCTTCACGCTTATGTCGCCGCTCATGTCCTCCGCGGACAACATGGCTCACAACGCTGACACCAAGGGTATCGAGCGTCTGAACTACTTCGCCATGGCTCTGCTCGGCCTGATCTTCGCTGTCGTCGTCACCCTGTTCTTCATCGCTGGCGCCACCATCGGTCAGACCATCGCTTCCGCCATCCCGACTTGGCTGCAGACCGGTCTCTCCGCTGCAGGCGGCATGATGCGCTTCGTCGGCTTCGCCGTCCTGCTCAAGGTTATGATGAACCGCGATATGTGGGGCTTCTTCCTCATGGGCTTTGGCCTCGCGCTCATCACCGTTGCCAACGATTCGCTGGCAACCCCTGCTCTGCTCATCCTCGCTCTCATCGGCTTCGGCATCGCTTTCTGGGACTTCCAGCAGCAGACCGAGCTGAAGGGTGCAGCTGTTTCTGACGGAGGTGACTTCGAAGATGGCATCTAATGAGTATGTGATCCCGGAGCACTACGAGGATCTCACTCCTGCTCCGCAGCTCGACCAGAAGACCCTCAACAAGATGGCTTGGCGCTCCTGCTTCCTGCAGGCCTCGTTCAACTACGAGCGTATGCAGGCCGCTGGCTGGCTCTACTCCATCATCCCCGGTCTGGAGAAGATCCACACCAACAAGAACGACCTCGCGGCTTCCATGAGCCACAACCTGGAGTTCTTCAACACCCACCCGTTCCTCGTCACCTTTGTTATGGGCATCGTGCTTTCGCTCGAGCAGAACAAGGTTGACATCCCCACGATCCGCGCCGTCCGCGTCGCCGCAATGGGCCCGCTCGGTGGTATCGGTGACGCCCTGTTCTGGCTGACGCTCGTGCCTATCACGGCCGGCATCACCTCCAACATGGCCATCAACGGCAACGCCGCTGCGCCGATCATCTTCCTGGTGATCTTCAACGCCGTCCAGTTCGCTCTGCGCTTCTGGCTCATGAACTGGTCCTACAAGCTTGGCACCAGCGCTATTGACGCTCTGACCGCCAACATGCAGGCCTTCACGCGTGCCGCTTCCATCATGGGCGTCTTCGTCGTCGGTTGCCTGGTCGTCACCATGGGTGGCACCCAGATCAACCTCCAGATCCCCAACGGCACCACCCGTGGCCTTGCCCCTACTACCGTGATCGTCTCCGAGAAGGAGGCCGAGAACTTCACCGGTATGGAGGGCATCGATACCGAGACCGCTGAGGCCGGTACCATCGCCATGACCGATGAGGACGGCAACGCCCTCACCGCCGTCGATGCCGACGGCAACGAGGTCAAGTGCGGCGTCGCCGATCTGGGCAACGGCATGGAGTCCGTGACCTACGCTACCGTCACCGAGGATCCGGTCAACTTCTCTGTTGCCGACACCCTCAACACCATCGTCCCGAAGCTCGTCCCGCTTATGCTTACGCTGCTGCTTTACTACATGTTCGCTAAGCACAGCTGGACCCCGACCAAGGGCATTCTGCTGCTCTTCGTCCTCGGCATCCTGGGCGCTGGCCCGCTTGGTCTCTGGCCGAGCATCTGGTAAGGCTCTAGCTTGAGGGGTGTGTCCCTACGCGGCTCACACCCCGACCCCTTAAGCCATGTGTATGTTAAAAGCCGCGTGCTCGAAAGAGCGCGCGGCTTTTGTTTTCTTGTTGATTCGGGTGTGGCAGACAGATAATGCTAAACACCCAAGGTAGTAGCCGAGTTTGAGAAAATGGGAGGATAGGATGGCGATCGGAGCGCGTAAGCAACCGCTGTACGATCAGCTGGTCGATATTCTGACCGAAAAGATTGACCATGAATATCGCGCCGGTGACATGATTCCTTCCGAGCGCGAACTTTCGGAGCGCTATGGTCTCTCGCGCACTACGGTACGCCTGGCTCTGCAGGAACTGGAGCGTTTAGGACTGGTGGTTCGGCAGCACGGTCGCGGTACCTTTGTGACCGACCGCTCGGCAAAGGCAACCAATCTTATGCAGTCCTACAGCTTTACCGAGCAGATGCGCGCGATGGGTCGCGACCCCGAGACCACGATTCTCGATTTTTGCGAGATGGAGGCCGATAAGAATCTGGCTGAGCATATGGGATTGCGTATCGGTGATCGCATTTTTAAGCTCAAGCGTCTTCGTTCTGCCGACAACATGCCCATGATGGTCGAACGCAGCTATCTACCGGTTCGTCAATTTCTATCCCTAAAGCGACCACTGCTAGAGCGTAAGCCGCTTTACGATGTGATTGAGCAAGACTTTCAGCAAAAGATACGCGTGGCCGAAGAGGAGTTCTTTGCGAGCATAGCCCGTCCCACCGATGCTCACCTTTTGGGAATTGTCGAGGGCTCGCCTGTGCTCGACTTGGTCAGGACTACGTATAACGAGTCAAACGAGGTTGTGGAGTATACACTCTCGGTTGCTCGTGCCGATCAGTTTAAATACAAGGTTTACCACCAGCGCAGCAACTAGTGCTCGCATCGTTTCCATATGGTGATTCTTTGCATTTAACTGGTTACTACCAGATAACCAACCGAAGTGTATAATTGCACGTCAGAGGATTACTTCTAGAGAGAGGTATTAGAAATGTTCGAGAAGAGTGTCGAGGAGCTCACCGAGCTCGGCGCCCAGATCACCACGGCCGAGATTGCTCAGCAGCCCGAGCTTTGGCGCGATACGCTCAACATCTATCGCGAGAACAAGGAGGCCATCGAGGCCTTCCTGGCCGAGGCTCGCGCTATGGGCGAGGGTCGTCTGTCCGTTGTCTTCACCGGTGCCGGTACGTCCGACTACGTTGGCGATACCTGCGCCCCGTACCTGCGTCACGCTGGCAACACTGATCTCTACGACTTTAAGCCCATCGCCACGACCGACATCGTGAGCGCCCCGCGCGACTTCCTGCGCGCCGAGGATCCCACGCTCGTGGTTTCCTTTGCCCGCTCTGGCAACAGCCCCGAGAGCCTTGCCGCCGTTGCCGTTGCCAAGGAGCTCGTCCACAACGTCAAGTTCCTCAACATCACCTGCGCTCCCGAGGGCAAGCTCGCCGTTGAGTCTGCCGATGATCCCAACGCGCTGACGCTGCTCATTCCGCGCGCCAACGACAAGGGCTTCGCCATGACCGGTTCTTATTCCTGCATGACCCTGCTCTCCACCCTTATTTTCGACACTGCCTCTGACGAGCAGAAGGCCGAGTGGGTCGAGACCATCGCCAAGATGGGCGAGGAGGTCATCTCCCGTGAGCCCGAGATCGCCGATTACCTGGCTGGCGACTTCAACCGCGTGACCTACTTGGGTTCTGGCTCCTTTGGTGGCCTTGCCCAGGAGAGCCAGCTCAAGATCCTCGAGCTCGCTCACGGTCTGGTCGCTACTTCCTACGACACCTCCATGGGCTATCGTCACGGACCTAAGTCCTTCGTCGACGATAAGACGCTCGTCTTCGTGTTCGTCAACAACGACGCCTACACCCGTCAGTACGACATCGACATCCTCAACGAGATCGGTGGCGACAAGATCGCTCAGCACACCGTCGCCGTTCAGCAGGAAGGTGCCACCGTCTATGAGGGTGAGTCCTTCACCTTTAAGGGCTACGAGGCGCTTCCCGAGGGCTACCTTGCTCTGCCGTTCGTGATGTTTGCCCAGGCTATCAGCCTGCTCAACTCCGTGCGCGTGGGCAACACGCCCGATACGCCGAGCCCCACCGGCACGGTCAACCGCGTGGTTAAGGGCGTGACGATTCACCCCTTCACCGCTTAATCGCGTCCCCCTGTAAGGGCGCCCGTCCGCTCATAACGGCGGGCGGGCGCTTTTGTTTTGCGTGAGCTGGGTATAAGCATCACCACAGTCAACTGCTTTAGAAGCGAGGAGTGCATATGAGCACGTACGCAATTAAGGCTGACAAGTTCTTCTTGCCGGCAGGCCCGCAACTGGGCGGCTATCTTATGGTCGAGGATGGCGTCTTTGGCGCCTGGCAGGCCGACGAGCCCTCTTGCGAGATTAAGGACTACACGGGATCGTGGATCGCGCCGGGTATGGTCGATACTCACATCCATGGCTTCTACAACCACTCAACTACCGATAACGATCCCGAGGGCATCGATATCAGCTCGACCGAGCTCGCCCGTCGCGGTACCACCAGCTGGCTGCCCACGACGTTCACCGATGGCGTCGAGCAGATCAAGGACGCCTGCGCCGCTATCGCCCAGGCGGACGAGGGTCGCGGCCCCGACTTCTGCGGTGCTCGCATTCAGGGCATCTACCTGGAGGGCCCTTTCTTTACCATGAAGCATGTGGGCGCGCAGAACCCCGCTTACCTGATCGATCCCTCCGAGGAGGTCTTCGACCAGTGGCAGGAGGCTGCGGGTGGTCGCATCGTTAAGAGCGCCATGGCGGCCGAGCGCGACGGTGCCGCTGCTTATGCGGCTGCTCTGAACGCCAAGGGCGTCGTGACCAGCATCGGTCACTCCGACGCCACCTACGATGAGTGCATCGCCGCCATCAACGCCGGTGCCAGCTGCTTTACGCATACCTATAACGGTCAGCGCGGGCTGCATCACCGTGAGCCCGGTGTCGTGGGCGCTGCCATGTCCACGCCCGAGACCTACGCCGAGATCATCTGTGACGGCAAGCACGTTAACCCTGCCGCCATCAAGGCGCTGCTGCAGGCAAAGGGCTGGCAACACACGGTGCTCATCACTGACTGCCTGGGCTGCGGCGGCATGCCCGAGGGCAGCTACACCAGTGGTGGCATGGACGTCATCATGAAGGACAACCTGTGCTGGCTCGCCGACGGCAAGAGCATTGCCGGCTCGGTGCTCACGCTTGCCCAGGGTGTAAAGAACATCGTTGACTGGGGCATCGCCAGCGCCGATATCGCCATTCGCATGGCAACCGAGGTGCCGGCACGCTCCGCGCACATCGAGGATAAGTGCGGCAGCATCATGCCGGGTCGCGACGCCGACTTTGTCGTGTTCGACCATGAGCTTACCCTCGTCGAGACGTATGTTGGCGGCCAAAGCGTCGGCAACGCCTTTACCGAGTAACGATAGAAAAAGACGGCGGGCCCGAATCTGCTCGGACCCGCCGTATGGGTTAAACGCTCAAAAGCACCTTCACAGTTACAGCTTGTTAGCGATCTTCTTTGCCGTGCGCTTAACGCCGGCCACCAGGCCTCCTGCAGGATGCTCCTTCTCGTATGCTAGGCGCTTCTCGCGCTTGGCGTACTCTTCGACGATGATATCGCCATATTCGTCTTCGATCTTATCGAAGAAGTCGACGGCGCCCTTAATTTCCTCAGCGGTTGGGTGTCCCTTTTGGACACCGCCGGCGAGTTTGAACGGCCCCCACGTATCAAAGCCGGGGCAGCCGTAGACACCCATAAAGATGGCCTGCCTCATGCGGCAGATGCCATCGATATCCTTGCCGTACCATTTGTTCTTGCCACCGTAGGTCATAAGGCCAAACACCTTGTCCTGCGGCTGCAGCACGTTCGTGAGCACACGTGCCATATCTTTGTCGATCTCGGAGTAATAAATGCCCGTGGCGACGCCAATCAGATGATATTCGTGCAGGTCGGGGTACTCGTTTTTGCCGAGCGCCTTGACGTCGAGGGTATCGATCTCGGGGTGTGCCTCGACGATGGCGTCCACGAGCTTTTTCGTATTGCCGTGATGGCGTGAGGCATAAAGGATGATGGTTCGCATAAGAAGGCCTTTCAGCTGTAATTGCATCAATGTCTGTATGGTACCCCGTTGCATGGCTGGGATACCGGACGCATCGATGAACGCGCGGGTTTGTCCTTTGGTTAGGGCCGAGACGGGTACTTGCGAGCAAAAAGCAGTTGTTCGAAAGGATGGGCAATGGAATACGCTCTCTCCAACGATTCGATTTCTATTAAGGTGTCCACGGCTGGTGGTTCGTTTACCTCGATTGAGGCTGGAGGTCGCGAGTACTTGTGGCAGGGCGATCCCGCCGTGTGGTCCGGCCAGGCACCGATTTGCTTCCCGATTTGCGGAGGCTTGCGCGACAACAATGCCATGACGTTTGCCGGGCATCACGTGAAGCTCGCCCGCCACGGGTTTGCGCGCAAGCAAGAGTGGAAGCTGCTGAGCCAGAGCGAGAACGAGCTGGCGATGTGCCTGGCTTCGGAGGATAACGCCGCGCTGCTGAGCGATTATCCGTATCCGTTTAAGCTTGTCGCCCGCTATACGCTCGAGGACGCTACCGTGCGCGTTTCCTACGAGGTCACCAACGAGGGCACCGAGGACATGCCGTTCTTTATCGGCGGTCATCCCGGCTTTAGGTGTCCGCTCGATGAGGGCGAGGCCTATACGGACTACGAGCTGCGCTTTGAGAAGGACGAGGCTGCTGAGCTTTGCACTGCCGTCCCTTCGACTGGCTTGATTGACGTGGCAAACCGCTCCAAGAACCCCATGGTGGGAAAGACGCTGCCCCTGTCGCACGAGCTCTTCGATTTTGCGGAGACCATCTTTGACGTGCTCGAGAGCCGCCAGGTCACGCTTTCTAAGAAGGGGGAGGACAAGGGCGTCCGCCTGAGCTTTGAGGGCTTCCCGTATCTCATTGTGTGGAGTAAGCCCGAGGGCGATTTTGTGGCAGTTGAACCCTGGGGTGGCCTCTCGACCTGTTCCGATGAGGACGACGTACTTGAGCATAAGCGCGGCTGCCTTGTCGCCAAGCCCAAGGAGACCGTCGTTCGCTCGTTCACGATTGAGATCCTGTAATTCCGTTTTGTCGACTCGTATCGCGAGGCACAAGGAGCCTGCGAGATAAGGAGCTAAAAATGATCCTCACCGTTACGATGAACCCGTCTGTCGATACGCGCTATCAGCTCGATGAGCTCATTATCGACGACGTTAACCGTGTGACGCCCGAAAAGACCGCTGGCGGCAAGGGCCTCAACGTGGCCCGTGTGCTGGGTCAGCTGGGCGACGACGTTGTGGCGACCGGTCTGCTCGGTGGCCACATGGGCGCCTACATGGCTGAGCTCATGGATGCCAACGGCATTAAGAATGATTTTGTACCCATCAAGGGCGAGACTCGTATTTGCCTCAACATCCTCCACGCCGGCAACCAGACCGAGCTGCTCGAGAGCGGCCCGACGATTGCCCCCGAGGAGCTCGATGCCTTTACCGCCAAGTTTACTGAGCTTGCGGGCAAGGCCGCTGTCGTTACCATCTCGGGTTCGTTGCCCCGCGGTGTCGAGGCAGACTACTATGCCAAGATCACGGGCATTGCCGAGAACGCCGGCGCCAAGGTGCTGCTCGATACCTCGGGTGCTTCGCTCGAGGCCGCCCTTAAGTCCGAAATTAAGCCCGAGCTGGTCAAGCCTAACCTGACCGAGATCAACGGCCTTTTGGGTACGAGCTTTACCACCGACGATGTGGACGAGCTCCGCGCCGCGCTCGCCTCTGATGCCCGCTTCTCCGATATCCCCTGGGTCGTCGTGTCCATGGGCGCTGCCGGCTCCGTTGGCTTCCACAATGGCCGTGCGTTCCGCGCAAAGACGCCCGATATCCCTGCCGTTAACGCCACGGGCTCTGGTGACTCCACTATCGCTGGCTTCGCGCATGCCATTGCTGCTGGCGCGGACGACGAGACGGTGCTGCGTACCGCCAACACCTGCGGCAAGCTCAATGCCATGGATCCTATGACTGGCCACTTGGTCATGGATCGTTGGGACGAGGTCTACAACGGCGTTGTCGTGACCGAGCTGTAGGAGCTTGTGCTGCGGCCCCGGCATCGCTTGCTAGCTCATGTCGACGACAAGTGCAGTAGCATTATGCCGGGGCACGACTCCGACTTTGTCGTGTTCAGTCCCGACCTTACCCTGGTCGAGACGTATGTGGGCGGCAACAGCTTTGGTAATGCGTTTGCCGAGTAGCCGCCAAGGAAACGATCCGAGAGGGGATTTAGATGATTTACGGTGCATTGGGCGATATCGAGGAGTATCGCGGAATGCTCAAGGGCCTCGACGTGCTGATCGACTGGCTCGAGGAGAACGACCCGGCGCAGCTCGAGGTCGGCAGCCATCCGATTCTGGGCGACAAGGTCTATGCGAACGTCATGGCTCCCACGACGCGTCCCGAGGCCGAGGCTCACTATGAGACGCATCAGCGCTATCACGACCTGCAGATCGACGTCGAGGGTCGCGAGGCCTTTAAGGTTGCCACGGGCAGCCTGACGCTGGTCCAGGAGTTTGACGAGAAGGACGACTACGATCTGGTCGATTCCGACGCTTCGATCGCCGGCGATCTTGCCGACGACAAGTTCGCGCTGTTCGTTGCCGGTGAGCCGCATATGCCCACGCTCGAGTTCCCGGGCGATGGCGCACAGCCGGTCAAGAAGATCTGCTTTAAGCTGCTTGCAGACGCTTACTGGGAGGAGTAGCGAACTGCTCGGCTGAGTTGTTCGCCTGATGGCGTGATTCCCCTAGGGGAATCACGCTACGACCCCGCCAAGCGTGTTTCCCTAAGGGAAATCACGTTTGGCGGGGTTTTCTGTTTTTGAATAGGGAAGCTGTTTATTTGCGAAGAACATCGGCTAGCCGCAGGATTGAAATCATCGACCGATAAGTGAGTTCCACCTTTTCGCCCGCAAGCAGTCGTTTCGATTGAATCTCATCCAGCCCCACAAGCCGAGAGAACAACGAACTGCTCATCGTGCCCTCGTCAATTGATTCCCTTATGGTCTTCAAAACGTCCGTATCATGAAGCGATGCCGAGCTGTAGGGGGCAACACGAGCAGAACTCTCAATTAACGACGAGACAAAAGGATGGAGATGCTTTGGACATAGTCCATCAAACACCACATCCCCATTGTCATCCGAGCCGACCAGGCGCCAACTATAATGATCGACCCAGTCATCTCCGTCATATATGGCGTCCATGAGCAACTTCCCGTCTAGAGAGAGAAATCTATTTGGACATCGGGGCGCAAGACCGCAATCCATATCGGGCCTGCAGCAGCTCCAACCCAACGCACCACATAGGTTCCCTTTCGTACATGTGTATCAGTCTGCCCCGAAATGCCGGTGAATGCAATTCCAGACCCGTTTGTCGGATAGCAATCGACGTATTTTTGTTTTCCGCTCACAACCTTGTATAGATATATCGTTCCAGCAAAAGAGAAGGTATCGTGGCTATTTTAAATCTATATGGCCAATTCGAGCCCTCACCATGGCAATTGTTGCAGCTGGGTTTCTTTTCATTAAAATTTCACTTTGGTAAATCCCCGCCCCCTAAGCATTAAACCCGAAGTCCACCGAGTGGGCGAATTCCGGCGGATGTGCGCCTGAAATCGGTAACAAAAAAAGCCGCCCGAAGGCGGCTGTCTTGTGCAATGGAGCCAGCGACCGGGCTCGAACCGGTGACCCCCGCTTTACGAGAGCGG
>OCPW01000752.1_pt1 | contig 21697 bp, 16 predicted proteins | sample 1538761 | NCBI WGS metagenome assembly OCPW01 (sample SAMN04571724, study PRJEB22368) | human gut metagenome | biome: human gut; material: stool | host: Homo sapiens | place: Luxembourg | collected 2012-09-20
TATTTCTGCTCCGCACTTCTCTTAAATCGTTACCTGTAGATTATGGGTATTCAAAGAAATTTTTATTTATTCAATAAAGGATTTAAGACAGGAAAGATAAGCAAAAGGCTAATACAAATATTAGAAAATGAGTTAGGAATAAAAAAACTAGACTTCCAATATATTTCTGCTTATGTGATATCAGTATTGTATTTTATTGAAAAGATGGGAGTACCAAAGGAGTAATGTTCAGTGTTTTTAAATCAATTTATATCTTATACAGATGAGTTACGTAATAATCTTCCGTCAAATGTATGTAATCAAATATTAGGAACATAACAACGATCTCATCTCAAGAGACTTGAAGAATAAATCAATAATTTATTAAGATGGGAAATTTTCATTTTAGTATTAAAAAATTTTATGATATGGCAAATTGAATATACAAATTGCGGTGGTGTCTTCGGACAACATTTGGAGGAGTCTGATGCATTGGGCTCTTATATCTAAATGCTAAAGGAGGTAACAGAAGTGCATGTTACCTCCTTTTATCATAAAATTTTTAAAATATTTTAGAAACACCTCTAGAAAGGCGTTGTCAGAGGGGTACAGGATACATGAATATTAAAAATAGTATATGATAGTAGTAGGAATAAAGATGAGTAATATGAAGTTCGGAGTAAGAACACCATTATTAAAAAAATCTATTAGTGCTAGAACAACAGGAAGAGCTAAAAGATCAATTAAAAGAGCTCTTATACCTGGATATGGTAAGAAGGGCAGAGGATGGATTACGAATCCTAAGAAAGCTGCCTATAACAAAGTCTACAGAAAAACGACTGTAAGTTTCTGGGACTTATTCAAATAAAAAGGAGATTATTACTATGACTACTGATGATAAGCTTTTACTAGTAGGTAAGGTTTTGAAGATATTGTTGGTGATTTTAGTATTTCCAATACTAGTTGTTTTTGAACTCGTAAAGATTCAGAAATAATTCTAAATTGATATTAAAACACTGTAGGATAGTGTATCATTTAATTGAAAAGAGTCGAATGATTATGTCTTATGGTGTAAAGAGTATGATTATTAAATGTGCAATCATAATTGATCAAAGAGGGGTTATCTAAATGATTCGATTAATTTTTTATTTTTGTTACTTTCTGTTTAAAATGACATTTTATGTGAATATAGGCCCAATTTATATTTTGTGGTGGATATTCAAAATGTTTATTAAATTAGTATTCGGATTCATGTTTCAGCTTGAAGTATTCTTGGGAGTTTTCAACACTAAGCAAGCAATGAGAAGAAGAGGATGGTTTTAATGGACTATGTGATGGATGAAAGGCTTGTGAACATAGTTTTGTAGATAATACGACAGTTAAATGCATTATTCAAATTGATAAGAGAGGGGTTATCCAAATGTTAAGGTTATTATGTTATCTTCTGTTCTTCCCACTATGGTTAATCTGGTGGTTTATTAAAATTGTTTTCTATTTCATGGCTTGGCTTGAAGTTTGTTTGGTAAGTTTCAATGGTAAGAGAATAATTAGACGAAGAAGATGGTAAAACATTTTCTTCTAATATTTAGAAATAGAAGAGTGTGCGAATGCATGCTCTTTGCTCATATTAGAGAGTGTTTGAGAAAATCATTGCTATTTGAAATATGTTCTATTATGGTTAGGAAAAGGAGTGTATAAAGTATGAGTTATGATGTTTTAGAAGTATGTCGTCATGTGATTAATTACAGCAATGAACAGGACTATGGTATTTCAAACTTAAAGCTACAAAAAGTGCTTTATCTTATTCAGGCTTATTTTCTAATTGATAAAACAAAAAATGCATCTTGTTTTGATGATAAAATTGAAGCATGGGATTTTGGTCCAGTTATACCTTGTGCATATAATGAATATAAGCAGTATGCAAATGGAGATATTCCAACTATAGAATCATATTATTTGTTTGATACAGATAATATCTGGAATGTGAAAAGAGTAAAGTATAATGATGATGTTATTCTTGATGAAGATAAGAAACGTATTGATAGAGTAATAGATAGTTTTTCAGAATATACAGCTACTGATCTTGTTTCATTAACACATAAACAATCTCCTTGGATAAGCTCTTATGTTCCAAATCAGAATAATGAAATATCCATCGATGCAATAAAGAGATATTTTCAGGATTAATGAGTTTTGGTTTGAGTTATAGGTGAAATTAGTCAAATATCATAGAAGGGTTACTGGATGTTATGCATCCAGTAACCCTTTTTAAGTGGAATATTAGGAGAAAACTCCATCCTTCCTGTTTTTATATCTAATTAATTGTATGGCTTATTGTATATGTTGTATAAGTGTTTTAATAAACTGATCATATGTCTTAGAACACATAACTTCTCGTTGGAATTTGGTGTTATTAACGAGTTCAATAAATACATCATATAAGTGTTCCATGTTAAGACTGTCTCCGTTCTTGATTGCTAGAAGGAATACAATTCTAACAGTTTCATCACCATTCCACTTAAGTGGTTCATCTAATATTGCAACAGCAACTTTTGTTTGTTTTGCAAAAACGTTCAATGGATGTGGTAATGCAAATACATCATTCATATTTGTATTAGAGAGTTCTTCACGTTTATATACAGAATCAAGATAATCGTCACCAATAATACTTTCATTAAGTAAAAGATTACTGAGTTCTTCTAACAATTCTTTTTTTGAGTTCACTTTTTTCTTGTGAACAAATAAAGAAGAGTCAAAGAATTTTTTGATTTTCTCATATTTACTTTGATCTATTGATGTGATTAAACGAGATACCATTTCAATATCCTGTTGGTTAAGAGAGAAATCTACAGTAATAGTTGGGACATATGATTGATTTAAAGGGATTGTTGAAATAACACAATCTATCTCTTTAAAATCATTTTCTGTACAATTTAGATACTCAATAAGAGACAATCTTTTGACAACAGTCAGCTTATTCGCAAAGATATTATGTAATCTTGCCTCTAACATACGCGCAGTTGCTTGTCCTGAACCACATACAAGATAAACGGCTTTTTTCTTGATAGAACCAGAGAAACACCTTTCTATCGCTGCACCAATATGTAAAGCGATATATCCTATGTCATCTTCAGGGAAAGTAATAATATTAGAAGATTGGCTAAGGATAGTCTTTGATATTTCAAATGGTAGAGGGTAGTTTGTTTTAATGGTATTTAATAAAGGGTTTTTATTCTCTAAATGAAGTTCCATCATTGATATTGAAGTACGGAAATGATAGAAAAGATCAGATCTTAGTATTTTGTCATCCCTTAAGTCGAAATTGTATCCTTTATAGATACCTTCTAAGAAAGAATCAATAAGATTGTGTATAGACCGATCATCTATAGAATTATTGTTGTACTTAATATTAGAAATAAAATGAAGTGAAATATATTGTTTTTCACCACGAGTAATTGTTATGTCATAATAATTACTTAATGATTCACATATCTCATTCATAATTTCCTCAATATTGTTGGGAATTTCTGTGTTATTCATAACACTAATGTAGTCATCATTAAGTATTCTGGAAATCATTAATGCAAAGTAAATAGTAAGATTTTTTAATTTATAATCATCTGTTTGAATTTCATGCTTATTGAAAACATTGATTAACAAAGAAACAATATAATTTACTTCAACATCGTTGTAGTAAATCTTTTCTCCTTTAGAAAATGCAGAAACAGTTGAATATTCATTTAACGGATATGTTTCATTCACGATACAATCTCGTTTATCAGATTCATTACCGATGATTTTTATTCCAACGCCAGGCTTTACAATGTATTCAAGATTATAAAGTGGTAGGCATTTCTTTATTATTTTTATGTAATTAGAAAATGTGTTTTTTGAAACATAAACTAAGTCAGCCAGATCATCAGTTGAAATATAATCGTGTGAATAAAGCAGTTTGTTTAATATGAAACGTATTCTATCTTCACTGGAATCAAGGTCTACAATATCTGATTCTTTAGATGTTATGTTATCTAGAAATGAATTAAACTTTTCTTCATCTTCAATTTCCAAATAGTAACCGGCTTTCCTTTTTAACTGTACACTTGCTCCCTGTAATTCATTGTTTAAATTATTTATATCAGTACGAATTGTACGATCTGATACTTTGAATAAATCTGCTAGCTTTGCTGCAGTAGTGTAATCATTACTACGTATATAGTTAAAAATATCTTCAATTCTTTTGTAATTAAACATGATTATCCTCCTTTCTCTATCTTTATTATTAATATTAGCGACTTTTTAAAAATTGACAACCAAAACCATTTCCACTTAAAAGTGGAAGCGCTTAATATGGTAACACTTACATTTCCTTTTGGAAGTGGAAATTGCATAAATTGAGAAATGGAAGAAGATTATTTATACTAGGTATTGTCGAAGAGAGGTGAACAGCAATGAACGAATTACTAAACGAACAGACAACATTCCTAGATGTTGATGAGAAAGACAAAGATGGCATTCTTAAGTTTATCAGTCATAAAGCAAAACTGCTTGATATTACTGATGATGAAGATGCCTTATATCATGACTTTCTTGAAAGAGAAAAAGAATTCTCAACAGGATTGCAAGATGGATTTGCAATCCCACATGCAAGAACAGATAACGTTAAGAAAGTAACAGTTATGTTCTTACGAAATAAAAATGGTATTGATTGGCAGACTCTAGATGACAAGCCAGTTAAATATATTTTTGCATTACTAGTACCTAAGCAGAGTGCTGGTGATGTGCATTTGAAGATGATTTCTTCACTTGCAACAGCATTATTAGAAGATGAATTTAAAGATACAATTATTTCATCAAATGATAAGGCTGAATTAACACGTTATATTTTAAAAATGATGGAGGAGGAAAATTAAAATGAAAGTTGTTGGTATTTCAGCTTGTCCAGCTGGTTTAGCTCATACTCCAATGGCTGCAAAAGCATTGGAAAAGGCTGGAAAGAAGATTGGTTTTGATGTCAAGATGGAACAGCAGGGTTCAATGGGGCAGGTTAATGCTATTACAAAAGAAGAAGCTCAGGCAGCTGACTTTGTATTAATTGCATCTGATCAGCATATTGATGGTATGGACCGTTTTGAAGGTAAAACAGTTATTCGTGTCAATATTACAACTTGTATTAAGGCACCTGAAGCAGTTTTAAAGAAATGTGCTAAAGCTGTTGAAGCAAAAAAAGGATAAAAAAATTCATAGGCCTATTGCAGAGACCTATGAATACATACTATATAGTGAGTACGCACTCTCATTATATAGCAAAAAATTTATATTGAGGAGAAAAAGTTTATGAAAAAGTTTTTTAATGAAGCTAAAGGTCATATGATGACTGGTATTGGCTACATGTTACCACTTATCATTGGTGCTTCTTTAGTTGTTGCAATTCCATTAATTATCGCATTATGTACTGGCGTACAGAGCTTAGATCCATATGCTAAGGCAACTGGATTCTATCACACTTTATGGCAGATTCAGCAAGTAGGTTGGGCTGGTATCGGTCTTGTTAATACAGTTCTAGCTGGTTTTATTGCTTACTCTATCGCTGAAAAGCCTGCTATTGGTGCTGGTTTAATCGGTGGTGCTATCGCTTCTAACTATCAGGAAGGTTTCTTAGGAGCTGTTATTGCTGGTTTCTTAGCTGGTTACACTGTAAGATGGTGTAAAAAGACATTTAACTTACCTGAATCATTCCAGTCAATGATGCCTTTAGTTATTTCACCATTCTTTGCTACAGCTGTTATTGCTCTTGTAATGGGTGTTATCTTAAATACTCCATTATCAATGTTAAATACTGCATTAATTGCTTGGATTCGTACTATGACAAAATCAGGTACTAACCAGGTTCTCTTAGCTATCATTTTAGGTGCTATGATTGGTTCTGATATGGGTGGACCTATCAACAAAGCTGCTTGGATGGCTGGTAACGTATTAATGGCAGAAAAAATCTATCAGCCTAACGTTTATATTAACTGTGCAATTTGTATTCCACCACTAGCATATGCTATCTCTACTGTTATTAAGAGCAAATGCTTTTCAGATTCTTTCAAAGATGCTGGTAAAGGTAACTGGGTAATGGGATTTGTTGGTATCACTGAAGGTGCTATCCCATTCACATTAGTAAAAGCGTCTCGTCTAGTTCCACTTAACATGATTGGTTGTGCATTAGGTGCTGCTGTAACATGTCTTTTAGGTGCTAAGGCTACTATTCCTCCAGTTGGTGGTATTTATGGTTTCATCACTATTGGTAGTGGATGGGCTTATTTAGTAGGTATGCTAGTAGGTGCATTATTCATCGCATTTGTTGCTCCATTACTTGCTAACTTCAACGTTGATCCAGATGCAGCAGACGAAACTATGACTGAAGACGACGTAGAAATTTCATTTGAATAAAATTTAATAAAGAAGGCATTGCCTTCTTTATTTTGTTAAGGAGAAGATTATGGCAAAGAAAATTCATATTGTTCCACATTTTCATTGGGACCGTGAATGGTATTTCACAACATCACGTTCAAAAATATATTTAATGAAGGATTTAGGAGATGTACTAAATACGTTAGAAAAAGATCCTGAATTCAAGTACTTTATGTTAGATGCACAAGGTTCATTGTTAGATGACTATATTAAATGGAGACCAGAAGATGAGGCAAGAATCAAAAGATTAGTACAGGCTCACCGATTAGTTATAGGTCCTTGGTATACACAGAGTGATTTAATGGTTATTTCTGCTGAATCAATTGTTCGTAATATGTACTATGGTATGAAAACATGCCTTAAATATGGTCCATATATGAATGTAGGTTATGTACCAGATTCATTTGGTATGGCTGGAAATATGCCTCAGATTTATAATGCATTTGGAATTAAAGATACATTATTCTGGCGTGGTGTAACTAATGATATGGTCAAACATACAGACTATAACTGGCGTGGACATGATGGAAGTACAGTGTTTGTAACTCAGATTCCTCATGGATACTATATTGGTGGTAATATCCCTGAAGATGATGAAGATGCAAAGAAATTCTGGAAAAATGAATGTTTAATCAAAGCTGGAACTGGTGCAACAGACAATATTTATTTTCCAAATGGCTTTGATCAGGCTCCTATTAGAAGAAATCTTGTTGATTTAGTAAAAAAACAGCAGGAAGCTGATCCAGAAAACACATATGTTATTAGTTGTATTGAAGATTATATTAAAGATGTAAAAGCTGCTCATCCTGAATTAGAAGAAGTAGAAGGAGAATTGATTTTAGGTAAACATAGTCGTGTACATAAATCTATTTTCTCATCTCGTTCTGATTTAAAGGCTTTAAATACAAAGCTTCAGAATTATGTAACTCATGTTTTAGAACCTTTAATGACAATGTCTTATTCTTTAGGTAATGAGTATCCACATGGTCCTATGGAAACTATCTGGAAACTATTATTTGAGAATGCAGCACATGATTCAATTGGTTCATGTATTTCAGATACTGCCAATGAAGATGTTTATATGCGTTATAAACAGGTGAGAGATATTGCGGATGCCTTAGTAGAATTACATACAAGACTTATTGCGACTAGTATTAAAAATAATGCTGATATGACTATTACATTGTTCAATACTTTACCATTTGTCAGAGATGAAGTTGTAACAGCAAAAGTTTATCTTCCAGGTACAGATTTTGCTTTGAAAGATAATAAAGGCAATGATGTTAATTATACAATTCTAGAATCAAAAGATTTAACTGATTATGTTCTATCTCAAACAATTAAATTAAATCCAAGCAAGAAGGTTTATACACCTGAAAGTGTTATTGAAGCAACTATTGCAATTGAAGCTAAAGACCTTCCAGCAATGGGATATGTTCAGTATACTTTAGATTTCTCTCATTCTTCTAAGCAGGAATTAAAAGAATCTACAATAGTAGAAAATGAATTCTATTCTATTCATTTAGAAGAAGATGGAACTCTTACTATTGTTGATAAAACAAATAATCATGTTTATAAGAATCAGGCAGTATTTGAAGAGAATGGTGATGGAGGAGATTCTTTCAACTATTCACCAGCACATCAGGATTTAGTGACATATTCAAAAGATCATTTAGTAGATAGTAGTATTCAGGCATCTGAATTATATGCTACATTAAATGCAGAATATAAATTACCAATTCCAAGTAATCTTGACGAACGTGCATTAGGTAAACGTTCAATTGAACTTCCAGTTAAGATGTCTGTATCATTAAGAAAAGGCTCATCTGTTATTGATTTTGATGTACATGTAGATAATGTTGGTAAATCACATCGTCTTTGTGTTGTATTTGATGCTGATCTTGTTTCAAAAGTAAATATTGCGGATGAACAGTTTGGTGCTATTGAAAGAGAAAATGTTCATAAAAAAGAAATGGCTCTTTATAATGAAGCATTAGAAAGAGCAAAAACAGTAAAAGAAGAAGTGAATAATGACTTACCAGTCAACTTCCAGCAGAGTGATACTACATGGCAGGAACCACCTATCTCTATTGAACCTACACAGAGCTTTGTAAGCTTAAGTAATAGTGAAAGAGGTATCGCATTAATTCCTCAGGGAGTACGTGAATATGAAGTTATTGATGATCATGCAATCCGTTTAACACTATTTAGAACTTACTCATTTATGGGTAAAGAAAATCTCATCTATCGTCCAGGACGTGCGAGCGGAGAACGTATTATTGAAACACGTGATGCTGAATTACAGAAACCACTTGATTTCTCATTTGGTTTCACTACTTTTGCGGGTGATTTCAATAGTGCACATATCGCAAATACAGCAAAAGCATACAATACTCCAGTTGTTGCAAGAGAATATTCAGAATTCTTAAATGGTAGACTAATCTTCTCAGAACCAGAAGTAGAAGGTACAAAAGAAGATAGTTATTCATTATTCTCTACAGAGAATAAACTTGTAGTAAGTGCAATTAAGAAAGCTGAAGATAAAGACGGATATATTATCAGACTTTATAATGGACAGTTCCATGAAGAAGAAAGTGATACATTAGTATTTACTCAAAATATTAAGAAAGCATATTATGTAGATTTAAAAGAAGAATATGCAGATAGTATTGAAGTAGTAGATAATACTATTCAAGTTAAGCCTCTTACACATTGTAAGTTCACAACAATTTATGTAGAAACGGAATAAAGATAGAACCCCAGGGATATTATTAATCCTTGGGGTGATTTCTTTTGTGTTAATAAAAAATACAATTATTTGTCTTAACACCTAATAATAGTTGGTGTGAAGCGCCAATTGCGTGCATGTGCAATTAGAAAGTAGTAAGATATATCGTAGGGTGCTCTATTGGTTTCATTTACCAAAAGAGTTCATGTCAGATTAAAAGATGAGTATAAAGTTTATTACTAGGTATCTTGATTTTCTATTTTACTTAAACAAAGCAATTTTTTTGCTAAACATAATGAGAATTTTACTTATTTGATAAGAGAGAGTAAAGTATGCAAAATGTGTTTAAAAAGAACAATTTTTGCAAAGAAAAGCATTAGAAGTGATATTTAGTATAGACGAGGAGGTAACTACATGATTTCAAAAGTTGTATTTTCAATTAAAACTAGTATTAGAAACTGGAGTGATCAGATTATTTCATATTCTACGAAAGATTACAAAGATATCTCCATAGTTATAAACAATAAAAACTGTGAATTAACTATATATGGAAATGATGAAAATGATAATCTTCAGTATATTATTTTGATATGGGAAATATTGGTTTGGCAAGATGGGTATTTTTATGCTCCAACTAATTACTTGGTTGATGGTATTGAAAGACCAATAGAAAATCTTGTATCTAATAATAGCCGAATCACTGATTCGAAATGGGTTTCAGATTCTGTTTTATTGTGTAGAAACCATCGACAAATAGATGAGGAAATTGTTGAAAAATATAGAACTATTAGATATTTAGATAGAAAGGACGAATCAATGAATGCATCTATGTTTTCTTCGTTTTTTCATCTAATTTCAGAATCTTATTCTCAGATCAATTTGGAACATAGATTAGTTTTGTTAATGCATATTTGCGATGGTTTTGTAATTGAATATTGCGGAGGAAGTGATATAAATAATTCTGGAAATATTAATAAAATTATACAGAACATTAATCGCAAAAAATATAAGACAGGTGCATGTTTACTCGGAATTTCATCCTCAAGAGCAATAGAAGCATTGGGAAAAACAAGAAATGAGTTATCACACTATACTTATAAATCTAAAAGCTTGGGTTCTTTTATAAATAATCCAGATACATCAACGGATAATATGGTGAATTTATATGCATTTTATGTGTTGGTAACAGCATTGAGAGTAGCGGTTTTAAAAGAGATAGGTGTAAATGTTACTGATGAGGTTAAAGATTATGTTATGGATGATTATTTAGACTGGATTAAATTAGTGAAACATCTTGATGAGGATTGTGTACTTCCTAAAAATGTATTGCGCCAGATGATTCAGAAAATTCAAAATCAGGAAAGTAAAAATTAATGAAAGATTTGCTTTGTTGTTTATGTTATGTAAATAGCGTAAATGCATGATGGAGGAGATTATTGTAAATAATATGGAAATGGATGATATTTACGAAGAAGAACAATTAAATCAAATTGAGATGGAAGAATCTGAGAAAAACAATAAAAATAATTTATCAGATTTGATTGATAATGAAATTAAGGTAAACAATGTTGAGATAGAATCTGGACAAAATATTAAACAAGTTAAGGAATATAGAATTGATTTCAACGATAAATCACAAAAAATGTTGTTGCAAAATAATACAAGTGAAGATTTTTTATCTAGAATGAGAACAACAACAGAGATATTGAATTCGTTATTCAGCTCAATTGGAAAATTGGAAAATTATCTTACTCTGTTGTAAAAATAGTTGACGTAATGAATTCATTAGCAATAAAATGGCTGCAAAGCATTGATTTCTCTCCGCTTCTAAATGCATTGAAAATCATTAGTGGTTTAGATTTGGAGAAATTAGAAGCATTAAATCAAAAATTTTTGCAAGTTATGTATGAATGTTATTGGTTCCCATATGTTGGTTCGACAATTAGTATTAGCTTAATGACAGATGTATTTGATATTATAGCAACTAGTAGAGGGGCAAGTAAAAGAAGAGAGAAAAGAATAGATCAAGTTGTTTTTTCGTACTATACAACTACCGAAATTAAGAATATCAAAAGACGATGGAAGAATTCAGATTTAAAACCATATATTAAAAAGATTTTAGGACAGGCAATAGAAGCACATCTTCGAGGAGAATATGTATTGACTATTTCTTGTCTTGCATCAATGTGGGAGAGCTTGATATATAACAGAGCAGGAATCACTACTCCTTTACCTCAGAAAAAAACAAAAGAGGAATTTAAAACATTATCTGAGAGAAATGGATTTGATGAAATTTTTTTTGATTTTTATGGTCACTTGATTTTGGGGCATGTTAATTCTCCAGAGGAGGCTATAGATGGAGTACCTAGTAGAAATGGATGTTTGCATGGTCAGTATAAAAAATATCCTAATAAGAAAGCTTCATTAAATGCAATATTATTAACTGATTTTATTATTAATTTTCAAACTGAAGAAGATTATTAATGAAAATTCGATACTCTTATTGATGAATAGAAAGTATTGATTGTCCTTTGAAAGAACGGTTTAAGCCGTTCTTTTTGCACTGTATTGATAAAAAAATGTAATTATTTATATTAACGCCTAATATAGTCAGTTATAGAAGAGTTACTAACAGCATACATAAAAATAAAAGAGTAAAATAATAAGTGATAATTAAGGTAGAGGAGGAAAATGTGTATTCAAGTTTACACCTATTTAGCGTATAATGATAATTATGGGGTTTTATAACCTAAAATATTATTTTATGCAAAAATAAAGGATTAAATTTGATTCTTATAACATGAATAGGAGACTATAAAATGAATATTAATACACCTTATAGAACAATTACAAGAGAACAATTTTTGTTTAATGAAATGCGTATTGTAGCAAGCCTCTTATCAGAAGGAAAAAGTGAAAAAGAAATTATAGAAGAAATAGCTAATAACAATCTTTTTCAGTATCCGACAGAGAGAATGATAAAGAATATTGCTCAAGTATGTTTGAACAGATTTAAAGAAGCAGATAGTAAAGAACTTGTTGAATTAGTTGCAAAAGGATCTAGTGATACAGCTAAACAAGCATGTCTATTCTTAATGATGAATTACTATCGTCTTGTGTGGGAATTCATGATTAATGTAGTAGGTGAAAAATATAGAACAAAGAATACTTCTTTTGGTAAGGTGGATTTAAATTCATTCTTTACTCAGTTACAAGAACAAAATGAAACAGTAGCTTCATGGAGTGATTCTACGGTTAATAAGTGCAAACAGGTATTAAAGAAAAGTTTAGTTGAAGCAGGATATTTAGATAATGCTAGATCACAGGAATTGAATCATATTTTATTAGATCCTGAATTAAAAGATATTATTGAGCATACACAAAATCCAAATGCATTAATCGCATTTGGATGTATGTAGGGAGGTCATTATGTCTAATATTACAGAGAGATTGGATAATTTAAAGAAAACAATACAGGAAGATGATTTTCTTCAAGGAAAAGGATTAAGTAATGAAGTAAATATTAGAATGTTTTGTTATAACGTGAAAGAAGAAATGGCTGTACGTTATTTTACAGAGCATTTATCTAATGATGATCTAACATGTAATGTACAAATAGTAGATTTATATGAAACTTTTCTTTCTCTTTGTGAAGATAAAAGAATACTTGATCGTATTCCTAAACTTGAAGAACGAAAAGGTAAAGATTACTTAGAAAAACAATTAAGCAAAACATGTGATGCGGATACATTTGCTAAAAAAATAATTAATGAATTTGATTCAGATAAGGATTTATTAATGGTTGTAGGTATTGGAAAAGTATTTCCATTTATGCGTGTTCATGCTTTGTTAAGTGCACTACAAAATTATTTGAATGATAAGCCTATTGTGGTTTTATATCCAGGAACATTTGATGGACATTATGTAAAACTATTTAACATGTTAAAGGCTAATGAATACTATAGAGCATTCAATATGATTTAAGGGAGACAAGATTATGCAAATCAAAGAAATGTTTAAAGACGATATTGAACGTAAAATAAATGGTGTAGTTCAGGTAGAACAAGAAAAAGAAGATGTTATTAAACAAGAAGTAAAAGAATATGTAGTTACATCAGAATTAAAAAAGCACTATATTCAATTCTTTAATGAGTATAGTGAGTCTTTTAATGAACCTACAGATAATGTTGGTGTATGGATTACAGGCTTCTTTGGAAGTGGTAAATCTCACTTTTTAAAGATGCTTTCTTATCTACTAGAAAATAAAGAAGTTGATGGGAAGAAAACTGTAGATTATTTCAGAGAAAAATTCGATGACGAATTATCATTTATGAATATTCAGAAATGTGTAGAAGTACCAACTGAAACAATTCTTTTTAATATCGATGTAGAAAGTTCAGGCCAGAAAGATGATACAGCAGTATTAAGAGTTTTCTCTAAGGTTTTTTATGATCATCTAGGTTTTTATGGTAATGAGTTGAAATTAGCAAAACTTGAACAGTATATTTCAAAAAAAGGTAAGATGGATGCCTTTAAAGAAGCATTTGAGAATATTAATGGTGAATCTTGGGTAGATACAAGATCAGATTTTTCTTTTTTTGAAGATGACATTATTGCTGCATTAGTAGAAACAGATGTTATGAGTCAAACTAATGCGGAACATTGGTTTGATGGTAGTGAGTCTTATGATATTTCAATTGCACAGTTGGTGGATGAAATTAAAGAGTATGTTGATACGAAACCAAAAGATTTTCGTCTTTTGTTTATGATTGATGAAGTTGGACAATATATTGGAACAAATACAAGTATGCTTCTCAACTTACAATCTTTGATTGAAAAATTAGGATCTGTTTGTCGTGGAAAAGTGTGGATTGTTGCAACTGGACAAGAAGCTCTTGATGAAATGATTAAAGTACGAACAGATGAGTTTTCACGTATCATGGCACGTTTTGCCATTCGTTTAAGTTTAACTTCTTCATCTGTAGGTGAAGTTATTGAAAAACGTTTACTAACAAAAACAGACGAAGCAAATACTGTTTTAGATAATGTATATGAAAATAATGAGAATGTATTAAGTAATTTATATACTTTTGATACAGAAGTTAAGGATTTAAAGGGATATAGTTCAGAAGATGAATTTGCACGTGTTTTCCCTTTTGTACCTTATCAGTTTATTATCATGCAGAAAGTATTTAATGAAATACGTAAACATGGTCATGCAGGTAAACACCAATCAAGTGGTGAAAGATCTATGTTGAATGGATTCCAGGAATCTGCACAGCGTATTAAAGATAAGAATGAATTAACTTTAGTGCCAATGTATGCTTTCTATGATACATTACATAGTTTCTTGGATACTTCTGTACGTTCTGTTATGGAACGTGCTGAGAAAGCAGCTGAAGAAGGTAATGGATTAACTGTAGAAGATGTTGATTTATTAAAGCTTTTATATTTAGTTCGTTATATTGATGATATTAAGTCTAATATTGAGAACCTTACAATCTTAATGGCTGATTCTATTAATGTAGATATGATTGAATTAAGACAACAGGTTATTAAATCTTTAGAGCGTCTCCAGAGACATAATTATATTGGTCGTAATGGAGAAATTTATCAGTTCTTAACAGATGAAGAACAGGATATTGCACGTGAAATCAATAATCAGAGTATTGATGCAGCAAATGTAATCAGCAAAGTTTGTACAATTATCTTTGATGATATCTATACTACTAAAAAGTATAGATATACAAAGAATGGTTATAACTATGATTTTGATTTTATTAAGTCTGTAGATAATCAGAATCATGGTAATTCTAATGGTCAAATGACACTTAAGTTCGTTACTGAAGCAAATGATGATTCAAGTGAATTAAGATTAATTACGGAATCAAAAGGCTATGAGGCTATCTGCAAGTTATCTGAAGAATATTCAATCTTTAGTGATATTGAAAATGCCTTAAAGATTGAAAAGTATATACGTCAGAAGAATGTGAGTCAGTTAGCTGAATCAACTCAGACTATAATTAACTTAAAGCAGAAAGAAGCACGTAGACTAATAGGAGATGCAAAAGAACATATTAGCGATGCTATTTTACATGGAATGTTCTATATAGATGGAGACCAAAAAAATATTAGTGGTAATACTGCAAAGAGTGTGTTAGATAATGCATTAGAAACATTAGTAGAACATACATATGATCATATTACTGATATAGAAGAACCAGTAAGTAATGATGCAGACATTCGTACTATTTTGAATGGTAATGTAGGAATGGAAGGAATGGAAGCCAATCAGGCTGCTTGTGATAATGTTTATAGTTATTTAGAAACAAAGTATGAACAGAAAATGCCTATTTCTATGGCAACACTTCAGAGTAGATATCAATCTATTCCATTTGGCTGGAAAGAAATAGATATTGCAGCAATTGTGGCAAGACTTATTCAGGCACAAAGAGTAACAGTAAAACATTCTGGACAAACAATACAGCCTAATGATTACCATCTAGTAGATTATTTACGTAAAAAGAGTGAAATAGGACAGACAAATGTTTCTATTAGAGAAACTATACCTGCTAGAAAAATGAAGCAAGTTAAAGATATCTTAAAAAATTATTTTGATGTTATGGACATTCCTGCGGATGAGGATGGTTTAGTAGCTTATATAGTGGAGCATTTTAAAGATGAAAAGATTCATCTTGAAGAATTGAAAAAACAAAATGATTCAGCTGTTCATCCAGGTGCAAGTGAGATAGAAGAAGCATTGTCTTATGTAAATAAAGTCTTATTAGCTAAAGATGACAATATTGCGTTGGTAAATATTATTTGTGAATTAGGAGATGATCTTTTAGACTCAAAAGAGTCAATGGAAGATGTAGAAAACTTCTATGCTACACAGATCAAATTATATGATAATGCATCTAAAACAAGACTAAATGTGATTACTTATGAAAGGGATTATTTATATGATATTCCAGTAGTAAGAGAGGCTGTAGATCAAATTACTGACATCATTAAGATTACTGATAATTTTAGATATAATCGCATTCCTCAATTAAATGATTGCATTTCTATCATTGAAGAAGAAAAGTCACATGTGGTCGATTCAAAGAAGAAAGAACTTAATGATTTAATTAATTCTTGTATGATTGAAGTAAAATATAAAGCTGATTCTAGTGTAAAACTCAAAGATATACTAGCTTCAGCTCAGGATCAATTTAATAGAAAAAAAGATGAAGTTAATAGAATGAGTGGCTTAGTTGCATTAGATGCAAAGAAGAATACTATTACTGATTTGAAAGATAAGATTATTAGTGATATGGATAAGGTACTTAATCAGAAAGAAGTATTAAAGAATGATAAACCTGTAACTCCAAAAAAGAGAAGGAAACAGGTACGTCAATTGCAGCGTGCTGTAGTATTCAGTCAGGCTAATTTATCTAGTGCAGCTGATGTAGATCATTATCTAGCAAACATAAAAAATAGATTATTAAGTTATATTAATGATGATGAAGAGATAGAGATTAAGTAGGAAGGAGTCTACGTATGAACAAATCAGCAATTAAAACCTATGCAGTATGGGCAAGAACTGAATTAATAAAACTTGTTACTCAAAGAGCTTATGAATATGAAGTAACAGCAGACAATACTCCTGCTTATAATACAGATTCTGTGCATGGAAGACCTCTTGAGAATGAAGAAAAGAAACAGCTTAATGAATTGATTGATGAAGTTGATAAGCATGGATTTGAGCATGTGATTGAAGAAGTGGCATATACATGGTTTAACCGTTTTATAGCGCTTCGTTATATGGAAGTAAATAACTACCTTCCTCAGAAAGTAAGAGTATTTACTAATGAGAATAATGAATACAAACCTGAATTATTAACAGATGCAATCCACATTGAATTAGATGGATTGGATAAACAGAAGGTATTTGATTTTATCGATCATAATAATCAGGAAGACTTATATAAATATCTATTGCTTACATTATGTAATGATATGAATCAATATCTTCCTGATATGTTTGCTTCAATCAGTGATTATAAATCATTATTAATGCCTAATAATTTATTAAGAGAAGATAGCATTATAGGTAGAATGATAACAGATATTGATGAAGATAGCTGGAATGATCAGGTACAGATTATCGGTTGGTTATATCAGTACTATAACTCTGAACTAAAAGATATAGTTATGAAAAAGAAGAACTATACTAAGGATGATATACCAGCAGCTACACAGTTATTTACACCAGACTGGATTGTTCGTTATATGACTGAGAACTCTTTAGGAAGAATATGGTTGGATGGACATCCTGATTTTGATCATAGTAAGTGGAAGTATTATCTAAAAGAAGCTGAACAGGAACCAGAAGTCCTTGAACAGTTAAAAAAGATAAGAGAGGAACATGCAAAATTAAAACCTGAAGATATTAAAGTTATCGATCCATGCATGGGGTCTGGTCACATATTAGTATATGCATTTGATGTGCTAATGGATATCTATAGAGATAGTGGATATACCGATAGAAATGCAGCTAAATCAATTCTAGAGAATAATATCTATGGATTAGAGATTGATGAACGTGCTTACCATCTTGCATATTTTGCGTTAATGATGAAAGCAAGAAGCTATAACAGAAGAATATTATCAAAGGATACAAAAGTTAATATCCTAGAGATAAGGGAACCTATGGGGGAACTTAAAGAGGAGTATGATCATTATTTAGGAGATTATGCTGAATTATCACATTATCTTGTAAATGAGTTTTCAGAAGCAAAAGAATTAGGTTCTATTATTAATCTTTCATGTACATTAGAACAGTTAGAAGGATTGAAAGGTTATCTCAATAGTTTGAAGAGTAGTTCTATGAATCAGGATATGATTTCAGATGCTGAGATAGATGAGATAAATGAACTATTGTCACCATTAATAAGACAAGCAAAACTACTAGTACAGAAATATGATGTTGTAATTACTAATCCACCATATATGCCACCTTTTTCAATTCAGAAAAAGTATGTACAGAAGAATTATCCTGATTCAAAATCAGATCTTTTTGCGATATTTATTGAAAAATGTCATGAATTAACAAAGAAAAATGCATATCAAGCGATGATTACAATGCATTCATGGATGTTTTTATCAAGCTTCGAGAAACTTAGAAAAAAGTTGTTGAAGGATAATATTATTGTTAATATGGTTCATTTAGGTGCAAGGGCATTTGATGACATTGGTGGAGAAGTTGTACAGACAACAGCCTATGTTTTTAATAATACAAATATTCAGAATTATCAATCTAATTTTAAAAGACTGATAGATTTTAACTCACAAGATGTGAAAAAAGAGGAGTATTTAAAAGATAGCAATTTATATACGTATTCAACAACTAATTTTACTAAAATACCAGGGAATCCGATTGCATATTGGATAAGTGATAATATGTTAAAAACTTTTGATAATCCAAAATTAGGCGATACGGTATTGCCTCGTCATGGATTGGCAACATCAGATAATAATAGGTTTTTAAAACTGTGGTATGAAGTTGATATTAATAAAACGAGCACTATTGAAAGATGTGATTATTCAAAAAAGTGGTATCCAATGAATAAGGGTGGTTCGTATCGTAAATGGTATGGAAATCTAGAATGGATTATTAATTATGAGAATAATGGAAAAGAGATAAAGGAATTTGCAATTAAGTTATATAAAAGTTCATCTAGAACAATTCAAAATACACAGTTTTATTTTAAGGAATCAATTACATGGTCTGCTTTGACTAGTGGCAATTTATCATTCAGATGGTCAGATGTAGGTGCTATATTTGGATCTGGTGCACATTGTGCATTTGCAGATGATAGTGAGACATTATTGTATGGATTGGCATTAATGAATGGAAAGGTTAGTAACGAATATTCAAAAATATCATCCCCAACATTAAATACCAATGTTGATGATATAAGAGTAACTCCATATATAGAGAAAAATAAAAAACTAATAACATCTATTACTTCAAAATTAATTGATATTTCTCGAAATGACTGGAATTCCTTTGAAAATTCTTGGGATTTCAAAGGACATCCATTAATAAAGTTTCACGTTTCTTCAATCAAAGAAGCTTATATTCTCTGGAATAATGAGTGTGAAAATAGATTTAATTCATTAAAAACTTATGAAGAAGAATTAAATCAAATTTTCATAGATATATATGGATTGCAAAGTGAGTTAACTCCTGACGTTGAAGAAAAAGATGTAACAGTTCGTAAGGCTGATTTAGTTCGTGATGTTAAATCATTTATTAGTTATGCAGTTGGCTGCATGTTCGGGCGTTATTCACTAGATATAGAAGGACTAGCTTATGCTGGTGGTGAATGGGATAACAATAAATATAAGACATTCATTCCTGATGCTGATGATATTATTCCTATCTGTGATGAAGATTATTTTGAAGATGATATCGTAAGTAGATTTATAGAATTTGTTAGATGTGTATATGGTGATGATACATTAGAAGAAAACCTCCAGTTTATCTCTGATGTATTAGGAGGCAATGGTAATCCAAGAGATGTTTTACGTAATTATTTCTTGAAAGATTTCTTTAAGGATCATTGTAATACATATCAAGTTACTGGGTCAGGTAAAAGACCTATTTATTGGCAATTTGATAGTGGTAAGAAGAATGGATTTAAAGCATTAGTATATATTCATAGATATACACCTGATTTGATTGCTAGAATGAGAACAGGATATATCCATCCACTGCAGTCACAGTATAGAACTCAAATTGAAATGTTGAATAATCAGATAGATGAAGCATCATTAACGAGTGAAAAAGTCAAGCTAAAGAAACAGTTAAAAAAAATAACTGAACAGGCAGAAGAACTAGGAAAATATGAAGAAAAGATACATCATTGGGCAGATAAGATGGAACCAATGGATTTGGATGATGGCGTAAAAGTTAACTATGCTAAATTTCAAGAGTTATTAGCAAAAATAAAATGATGATAAGAAAGAGGTGAAATAATGAAGATAGATTTACATTGTCATACTAAAAAGTGCAAAAAGGGAGATGGCGATGGGCGTAACGTTACGACAGCTTTATTCAAAGAAAAAATAGAATCTAATGGAATTGAAATAGTTGCAATAACAAACCATAATGATTTTGATATTGACCAATATTATGATCTAAAAAATTCTGTTATAGAAAGTTGCGAAGTTTGGCCAGGAATAGAATTTGATGTTAAGGGTTCAGGTAAAAAAGCAGGACATATATTGGTGATTTGCAATCCTTCTAAAGTAGAAGACTTCAATAACATAATTCAAAATCTTATAAAAGATATTTCACCTGATGATTTTATTATAACAATTTCTGAATTGTGCAATTCCTTCAATTCATTAGAAGTTGTATATATCCCACATTATTTTAAAGATCATCAGTTGTCAGAAGAAGACATGCAACTACTAGAAGACAATGTATATTCTAGTAAAAGATTGTTACGTGAACCATCTGATATAAAATCATTAGGAGTTTTAAATGCAAATGGTTATAGGAGTATTATAGGATCTGATGTTAAAGATTGGAACGATTATGACAATTGCTCTTTTGCAGACTTAAAATATAAAATCAAAGGTTTTGATAATTTCTTGAAGTTGCTAGATAAAGATAGTACCTTTCTTAATGATTTGATAAATCGCGATTTATATGAAACTGTTACAGTATATGGAAAATCTAGAGAAAAAAAACATCCTTTTGAAATTGATGTATACAATGATATAAATGTTATATTTGGAGATAAAGGTTCTGGAAAATCTGAAATATTAGATTCTTTGCATGTTTATTTTAAGAATGAAAAGGGAATTGATGCAGTTAAGTATTCAGGTGGTGATAAGACAAGTTGGTTTGAAGGGTTAATTAAGGAAAATCCTACTAGTTATAGTCATGAGAATTTAGATGTTGGTGATTTAATAGATGAAATAACTAATGTTCGTGAATATTCTGATAAACCGCCAAAAAAAATTGATCAGTATTTATTATATTTCAATAACATTTCAACTAATAAAAAACGACAAAAATTATTAATTCTTAATCAAAATAAAGTACTTACTTTTGATTCGACTCAATATCAAGACTATTATAGTGAATATAAAAAAGTTGCAAAATTTGAAGATGAGTTATATTCATTTGAAAGTTTTAAGATGAACAAACAAAAATATGAAGTATTAGTCAATAGTATTAAGGAATTGAAAAATGATGCTTATAAACTGTCACTTGCAGAATGGTGCAAACAATGGGCAGATTTTTTGACAGATAATCTTATAGATAAGCTGGATGAATATTCATCTGAATCAGATGGGACTCCACAAATACCGAAAGAGACTGGATTTTATGATTTCTGCAATAATAGATTTAAATTAATTGATTCGATTAAATTGATTAAAAAAACTCTGATGACAAAAGAAAAAACTATAGAATATAATTTTGAATACCCATAATCAACAGGTGACGATTTAAGAGAAATGTGGAGCAGAAAT
>OCPW01000766.1_pt1 | contig 21382 bp, 20 predicted proteins | sample 1538761 | NCBI WGS metagenome assembly OCPW01 (sample SAMN04571724, study PRJEB22368) | human gut metagenome | biome: human gut; material: stool | host: Homo sapiens | place: Luxembourg | collected 2012-09-20
GACACGGCCCTTTCACGGCTGTAACATGGGTTCGATTCCCGTACGGGTCACCAAACTAAGTTTCTGATTTTCTTCGATGATGCGTTGAAAATTAGGAGCTTTTTTATTACCCTTTTTGCAAGTACCACAATCGTACCACACTTTTAAAATAAACGCAAGCCCTGTAACATGGGAATAGGATTGCCGCGGAGTAAATTATAGCCGTGGCAATCCTGTTTTTTGTTGTTCCTTTAAAAATTATAAAAGCGTGGATTGGAAAATTGTAAAGGAGCTTTTGCGGCATATCCTCGCTTTTTAAAATTATGGCTGCGGTATTCCACAGTCACCTTGACAACTATCCAACCTCACTTTTGTCCGCTAATCGCGGAACAACCCGCAACCCCTTATCCCGGTGGGATAACACGGGCAAAGATTGGGAAAACGAAAGTGAGGACACGAAAATGAAAGAGACTGTTAAGACTTCCCGGACGGCTGGTTACTTGGAGAAAATTTTCCGCGCGTTGAATGTAAAGTATTTCAACGGTGAGTTGGAGGAGCCTATCATCACGATACAGAGCACGCCCAGAGCCTACGGACACGTCACCGTAGCCAAGGCATGGCAGAGAGGAGACACAACCCGCCATGAGCTTAACATCGGCGCTGGGACGCTTGCACGGCCCATAGAAAACGTGGTGGCGACCACCCTCCACGAGTGTGTACACTTGTGGAACCTTCAAAACGGCATACAGGATTGCAGCAGGGGCGGCGCATACCACAACAAAAAATTTAAGGAGGCCGCCGAGGCCCGCGATTTGAAAATCAGTTACGACCCGCGCGTTGGATGGAGCATCACCGAGCCGACCGACGCGCTGTGTGAGTTCATTTTGGAACAAGACTGGCAGGACATCAGCATGAACCGCATTGAAGATTTCTACGCCCCGCGTGGCAAGGGCGCAGGGGACGCCACGGGCAAGCCGACAGGAAGTAACCCCAACAGCCACAGCATCAAGTATGTTTGCCCCTGCTGTCACAACAGCGTGCGAGGGACAAAGGTTGTGCGCATAAAATGTGCCGACTGCGACATGATGATGACCGCACAATAAAGAGAACCGGGAGTGAAAGCTCCCGGCTTTTTGCTGCAAAATTCGGGCCGCAAGCGGCCTTACTCCATTTTGATGTCTACTATTCAAAACGAGTCAACTTTATTCGTGGTGGGGTAACAAGCTGTTACCTCACCGGTTCTTTTCTACGTTTCTACGAGCGAATGCTTTTACAAAAAGAGGACGGTGCAGGTCGTTAAAACGACTGCGCCGTCCCCGTTTTTGAGGTTTTGATGTCAACTTCTCAATTTAGGAACCGTCCCCATTTTTCCCATGGTTTGATATCCGGAATCAGCACAGACCACCAGCATGCTCCTCCGGAGGGCAACCATTATCGGTCGGAGTGGAAATAACGGGACCACCCCATTCCCAACCACCGCTGCCATTAGGCTTGTTTTCCGTACTGCCGCTATCCCCACCGCTCGGCTGAGACGGTTCCGGATTGCTCGGCTGCGCGGGCTCAGGGTTACTAGGCTGTGCCGGTGCCGGGTCAGGCTGTGCAGGAGCCGGAGCAGCAGGCTCCGGATTGCTGGGCTGTACCGGCGTAGCGGGAGCGGACGGCGTAACTGGCGCGGTCGGTGTAACAGGTGCCGGGTTGGAAGGCGTCACAGCAGCAGAACTGTTGCTGGAACCGTTCTTGGTATAGGTCTTGTTGCTGGTCGTGACCTTCTTCGGCTGTTCAACCGTCACTTCGTAGTTGGCGCTCTCTTCACCGGCAGTTGCGGTAATGGTTGCATTTCCAGAAGAAACGGCAGTTACCTTCCCATTGGAATCAACGGTAGCAACCTTCTCGTTGCTGGACGACCACTCGATGGTAGTCTCGGCGGCAACTTCTTCGGGGGCAACAGTTGCCTTAATGGTGTGAGAGTTACCGACCGTCAGTTTGCCTTCGTTGGAATCGAGCGTGATGCTTTCAACCTCATAAAACGCTTTCACATGAGTTGTCTTCTCGGTGACCTTTTCGCCATCCTGCAAGAGGGTCGTAGTGATGTCGCACTCACCTGCTTTAAGGACCTTTACCTTGCCGTCCTTATCGACGGTGGCGACTTCCTCATCGCTGGAAGCGAAATCAAACGAAATGTTGGACGCATCTTCCGGCTCGCATTTCGCTTCGATTGCGGCTTCGTCTGTATCGTTGAGTTTGACATCCAGGGTATCGGGAACCTTTAATTCTTTTGCGGACACCTTAACGGTGATGACGCAGACATCCTGCATCTCGGTATCCTTGACCGCTGCGGTAATTTCAGCCTCACCGGCTGCGACTGCTGTAACGGTGCCGGTCTCATCGACCGTAGCGACGCTCTCATCGGAGGAAGTCCACGCGAGCGTCAGCTTCTCAGCCGCCTTGGCAATCTTTTCATCCTGCGCAGCAGTTTCTGCCGTAGCAGACTCACCGGTTGCGATGACAGGCGTTTCTGCAGGCGCATCCTCCGTACCGAAATTCACCGGCAACGTGATGCTCTCGCCCTTTTCGAGGGTCGCAGCATCCGGAACCGAGATGTTCGTGACCTTAACGCCGCATCCTACCAGGCTGAGCGCCATAGCCGCAGTCGCAATAACTGCCAATACGATATTCTTTTTCATAAAAACACTCCTTCTCGGCATCTAGCGCCGAGGCTACTTTTTAATTTTGCCGCCGCCACTCTATTGATAAGTGGCGGCTTTGGATTCTTTTAAATCGGGGACGGGGGAGATCGCTGCGCGACTCACCGTCCCCGATACATCACGCAGTTTCCAGATACTCCCGCAAGGAATCTGCAACTCCTTCCTGTATGGAATTGTCCCAGACTGCGTATTTGTTTTCCGGGTATCCACCTACAAATATTGAAGCATCCGATAGTTGCCATTTTGACACGGGCTTGCCATCTTCCACCTTGATGATGGTCGGTGCACCGATACGCTTCTCCCCGACATCAATTTCATTTTTCTCCGGGTCGGAGACGGTGTACTCGGCCAGGTAGTCATCCAGCCAGGTTAGCAGTTCGGTGTAGCCTTCCCCCGCTGGTCTGGTTTGCACTGGTGCGGCAGTATCCGAGTTGTAGGTGTATATATCCCGATATAGGTCTACCTGGCAGTAGTCCATCGTGACCCCTTCACTTGTAGCAACAGCGGCAAGCACAGGGAGCAGGTTGCGACAGTAGGGACAGCGCGGATAGGCAAACAAGATATAACCGTCTTTTTTCGCGCGTGCTTCCACCGCGGTCACAGGTGATAGCGGCACCGAGAAGGACAGATTAACATCCCGGTACGTATATTCTGTGTAGCCGGGAACAGCGCGCCCATTATACGCCCGGTAACTGCGGGCAACTATTGCTCCCGGCGAGCTGCCAAGGAGTAGCAGCACAGCCATCCCAGCAGTTGCCACAGCATAGGCTATGTACGGTGCGGTGTGGGATAGTTTTTGCATCCATTTATCACCTTCCTTTTATATTATAGCACATCAGCACGTAAGAGCAAGATTCAAATCGTCTCCAGGTAGACGATTTTTCCCTTAGCAAATCGGTACAATAAATATACTTTATTGTACACGGTGGTGAGGGCAAATGCTACTACAGGAGGCAATTAAGCTGCGCATTTTGGAGCTTGCAGACGAGCGCGGCTACAGTGTCAACAAGCTGGCTGAGCGTTCCGGCATTGCACCATCTGTCCTTAAAAAGACTGTCAAGCCTTATGCTACCACTAAAAATACTTCAACTGAAATAGTTGCACGGATATGTGTGGGGTTGGGAATCCCATTTAAAACTTTTTGGGACAGCCCTTTATTTGACAATATTGAGACTAGACAACAAAAAGAGGACGAGAGCCAATAAAGGCTGTCGTCCTTTTGATGTTTACTTTTCAAACGAGGCAGGGTTAGAAAGGCATAGCGTCCGGTTCCTCAAAATCCTCCGCAGAAATTCCTTCAGGGATTTCCCCATAATCATTATCTTCTTGGGGCGTGCAGTACAACGGTTTTTTTAAGCTGCCGTTATATTGCCAGTGGGTCTTTCCGGCAATGGCAGATTTGGATTCTGCCAGCTCCCCGTAACGATATACTTCATAATGTAAAACTACTTCATCGTCCATAAGGGCGACCTTGTTTTCCTCCCACGCGAAAGTAAGTTTTACTTTAGGAAAAAGAATTGAGAGCGTATGAATAGCCTCACTTGCAGGTGCGCTATGGGTGAGAAATGCAATGCTATTTTCATTACATTCTTCAAAAGATATCACGTTTTCGTCTGTACCCCAGTGTTCCGTGCACCAGCCGGTATAAGTAGGATAGCCGTATTCCTTCCGGTTCAGCACAGCCATTTTTCCCAAAAGGAACCGGCGCTGATCTGCACGGCTAAGAACAGCAAGAAAATTTTCTTCTTCCTCTTCTGTAGGGTAAGGAACTAAATCAAGATAATGGCGGTAAAGCTTTTCGCCGCAAGAAACTTCATCATCGGGGCCAATGTTCAGGTGTACCGGCACAGCACAGATTTTATTCAAATCAATGCTCCCAATGTCATAGATGTCATCGCAGATATACTTCATTACTTCATTGACCTGTTCCTTCGAACCGCCAATCGTGAGAGTGCTGTAAATAAAGCTTTCTTTCTTCATGGGATTTCTCCTTTGAGAGTTGTATCACCGCTCACAGCAGACGGCGGCGGATGTCTCCGCGTGCCATCCCTGTAAGCCGTGAGAGTTGTGTAATGCTGACGCCCTCTTGTGTTACCAGACGGCGCAGCAGCGGGGTTGCGGTGGATTCGGGGTAAAGCTGGATTTCGTGGCATTCCATGCCTGCCGTTGCACGTACAAAGTCACAAAGCTCAGCATCCGTAAAGGCAGGCAGCGGAGAATCCTCCAGAATGCCGCGGGCATTTAATTCTGGCTGCTGGTGGTAGTGCCGCAGCCAATCTAAATCATGCAGTGCAAGCGCGTAGCTTGTGTCTACATGACATAACGGCTTTTTTCGACTAGCAAAGTAGTCAATGTAGCTGCTCCACGGGTAGTCCTGCATATCCTGCACCATTCCGGCAGCGACCGGGTTGCGGTGGATATAGCGCAGTACCCGCAGGAAGTAGCCTTTGGTTGTGACAGGCTGGGATTTGTAACGGCCCTGGAAGAGCGGGCCTGTCCGCTGGTAGCGGCGGTTGTAGTAGGCAACGTACCGTACCCCGATGGCCTTCATCATGTGTTGCAAGGAATCGTTACAATCCTTCGCGAGCAGATGCAGATGGTTGCCCATCAGGCAGTATGCCATGATGATAAAATTTTCATCTGCGCAAAAATCGAGAATATGTAAAAAGTTCAGATTGTCGGCATCATCATTAAAGATGGTCATGCGGTTAATTCCACGGATCATGATGTGATACACGCCGCAGGACGAAAGTTTACGGGCTTTTCTTGGCATCGTCCTGCACCTCCGAGGGTGTCGTTTGGGGCGTCCATTCTTCCGGCTTGTAGGTCAGCAGTTGTATCGCCCGCGAGGCATCCCCTCGTGTCATTTTATGGGTGTCAATTTTGTAATCCGGGGCCAGCTTGTGGATAAGGGCAATTTGCTCATTGGTGATGGGTTGTCTATCCCACTTATAGCGCTGTTTTTTGTCCCAGATATGTTGATATTTAGCATGCTTCTGTTTCAAGTCCTGATACACATAGTCTAATGCAAATTGTAATGGCACCGCACTCTTGGAGCACGCTTTATTTTTCCGCAGGTACACCATGCCGTTAGTCAGCGGTTTGCTGATGCGGTAGGTTACGGTCGGGATAGGCAGTATATAGCCGCCATCCTTGAGTGTAATCCATGCGACATCATGGGTGGTAACACCTTCGCCAAGTGCCATAACGTCTACCTCCTTCTGATTTTGTATCCAGGTATCGGGAATGTCCGCACCTGTAAGTACCTTTATCGGTTCGGTTTCCTCCGGCAACTTTTCCACCTGCTCCTTTTTAGGTTTGGGAGCTAGCGGTTCCTCGCCGATTAGCGTTGCTGCCGTGCATATCGGCATCCTGGAAATGCCCACGCAATCAATAATCTTGCAGGCACTTTTTCCCGGATGCAACCGCAGGCCGCGACCTACCATCTGCGCATACAGGCCGACATTGGTTGTGGCAACCGGGCGGGCCAGCAGAACGGTTTCTGTCATCGGCAGGTCAACACCTTCCGTCAGGACAGCATAGCAGACAAGTACTTTAATTAGGCCCAAACGGTAGGCCTCCAACAGACGTCCTCTATTTTGAGTAGTGCCATCGATAAAGGCCGCGGTACTGGCACCATGCTGGGAATTGAGCAGTGCTGTCACATTTTTGCCCTCTTCAATGGATGGTGCGAAAATGATGGTCTGCCCACGTGCGTTTGAGGTGTAGGCCTCCGCGATACCCGCTGCTGTGCCAGACATAACGCGTGCTATATCTGCGGCATCATAATCGCCAGTATCCTCACGGTACTGCACTGTCCCCAAGTCATACTTGAGATTAACCTGACAAGCTTCTATAGGACTAAGATACCCGTGCTCAATGCCGTATAGGGTGTTATACTCGCACAAAATGTCGTCAAAAGCCACATCCAGGCCGACACCATCACCGCGGATTGCGGTTGCAGTGAAGCCAAAACGAACGGCATTTTTGAAGTACTCAAAAATTTTGCGGTAGGTCGGTGCAGCACTGTGGTGGGCCTCGTCGATGATGATGGTATCGATACTGTAGGGGTTGTACTTGTCGAGCCGCCCCACAAGGCTTTGCACCGAAGCGCTGATGATGGGTTCCCCGTGTGCATGTGTGGTTCCCTGCTCGATGCCGCAGGGAAGGCCTTTGAGGTATTCCAACGGCTGTATCACGAGTTCTTCCCGGTGAGATAAAATCAGTATGTGGTGGTCATTTTCCAGTACATCACAGCGGATGTACTCAGCAAAAATTCGTGTCTTGCCAAGGCCGGTTGCGATAACGCACAGGGCGGCATTTCCCTCGTAGGATTTCATACGCTGAAGGGTGTCAGCCTGATAAGGACGCAACGGTGGTGCCCGCGGGCCGTCATGGCCCTGTTGTAGAGGTGGATTTTTCATAGTCGACTCCTTGGTCACTGGTGATAGTAGTAAGCCTGAATAATTTCGTCCGACCCACTGCCATTGCGGATGATGAAGCGTCCGGGAATAGCAGGGAGCTTTGCGGCACTGCCGTCATCCAAGATAACAATGGAACTCTGTGCATCGGCAGTGTGGCCGCAAATACGACCGTCAAGCTGTGCTTTAAGACTACCCGGAACAGACCCTACGTCGGGGCGCTGAGTTGCCACAAGCAGATGAATACCGAGCGCACGGCCCAGACGGCCAATGGCGAGGAGCTTGTTCGTAATCGAGGCAACTACTGCCTTGCCATCTTTATCACGTCCAGTTGTATCGAGAATCATCGAGGTTTCATCCAGGATAACGACGATTCGATGCAGTTCTTCTCCGGTCGTCTGGACATATTCCTCAAGATTTGCACAGCCAGCGATAGAAAACTCTGTACGGCGATGGTTAAGCTCATGTACAACACTGTCAAGCATCTGCTCAAGGGCAGCATCATCATCTGCATAATGCCCCGTCTTACAATATTCGGGGCCGAAGTCCACACCTTTATAATCGGCGAGGTAGATGTCGTAGCCTTTTTGCGACAGCTGGTAGAGAATCAACAGTGCCAACTGCGTCTTACCCATGCCGGTGGCAGCAGCCAAAAGCCAATGAGGCAGCTGGCTAAAATCAATGCTAACGGGAATGCCTGCCGCATTGATGCCCAAGACGATTTTTGTGTCGCTATCGTCCATATATGTATCTGCCCACGGGATTAGCCGCCCCATAAGGTTGCACCCGGCAACAACACGAAGGTCAAAGAGCTGGTTGTTGCTGCCCTGAGTGATAGAGAGGACGGTCACATTAAGTGCGGATTCGATTGTTGTCCGATTGTCTTCCCAGTATTCGAGCGGGCAGCCTTTAAGGCTGAAAGTAAGCTGTTGAATATTACCATCCCTGTTGGCCTTAACTAGCAGTGGTGCTTCATGCGCCTGGTTGCAGATACCAGCACGCGAAAAATCGTCGTAATATGACCAACTGTGGGGGATATAACCAAAGAGGTAAATGACGCCAAGGCACTCTGCCAGCCATGCAATTACCCGAATAAAATTAACGAACGGTCTAAATACTACCGAAATCACGTCCTCGCCAGAGCCGCCCGAAACCATAATCAGGGCGGCAACTGCGAGTGCGAGGCACAGCAGCACATATTGCTGTGCGGTCTTTGAATCGGTTTGAATACGTCTAAGCCCATTGTGGAACGTATTCATGATATAATTTTTTTCCGTCTGCCATTGCAGGCGATCAGAATCATTACGCATGATTAAATCTCCTTTCAAAATAAATGCCCGTATAGCCTGATAGCACAGCTTTCATCCGCTAGAACGGACAATCATCAATCTCTATTTGCTCAAATGTCGGTGTGGTGCAAGGGTGAAAATACTCGTGAACCGTATAGTCCTTGTGACTGCCGTCGAGGTCAAAAACCCGAACGCAGTTGATGCGCCGCAAGAGCGCGTCCCAAGCCTCCGGCTTTTCGTGCTGCTCGGAAACATACTGCTTCTCCAACGGCAAGTTGGAAATGATGTATGCTTCCGTGTAGCAAGCCTGCTTGTTAGCATACCTACAGGGTAATTCCAAAGGATAGCCATCCAGGTATTGCAGCATGCTATTAAGGGGCAAGCTGCTGTGGAACTCATCGAAGAGCATCACTTTCTGCCCCCGGTAGCCATCAAAAGGATGGTGATAGTCAGACACCGCGTAGCAGTTTGAGTATCCGCATCCTTCTTTTACCGACCTAGTTTTTCCTGTGCCAGTAGGGCCAAAGATATAGGTGACTGTCATCTGGCGAAATACATTGCGGTATTTCTCCTCCAGGATGGTCTGCCTTGTCCGGTCAATGTGGGAGATATCTCGCAGGTATTCCGGGTGCTCACCCAGGATTTGCGCATTGTCTGCCCCGGATGCAATCAGTGCATACAGAGTCCGTAAGTCGTTACGGTCGCCCTGCTTGCTGTCAGGGGGTAAACTGCCACTTTCTTCAAACGTGTCAGAGTAGTTTATCCCTTCATGTACTTTTCCCTTGGAGTCGGTATACTTGTAGTGACCGTTTGCATCCTTGTTATACTTAGCACCCTCTTTACGGATGTAAGCATAGTTTTCGGAATTTTTTCCCCATTGAGGCACTTCGATGTGCGCAGTAGGAAACTTGTTCTTTAGGGTTGTGAACATTACAGGATTTTCATATACTAAAAATAAGTGTATGTGATAGGTTTCCTCTTGCCCCACTTCATCAGCCATGCACCAATAAAGGAGCTTGGCTCCTTTTTCAAGAGCAGCCTTGATAACATTATGATCATAGCCATGCTCTTGTGGATTGTTGATTGTCAGCTGGTAACGGCGTGTCGCGTAACCTTTTGCCATATAGTGTACCCAGTACACTACGGACACAAAGCCGCTGTGTACGCTTTAAAGCTTATAGTTATAGGCTTTATGGACTGTACACACAGGTATGGAGGTAATACTAGCTCCATACCTGTGTGGCGGCTTTAAGTCCATAGCGTACGCTTGTCGTTATAAAATTTTCAAGGTGCTGTATGGGTGTTGATTGGTTTACCTCAAAAATGAGACAAGCCCCATTTTTGAGGTGAGGCCGCTAACGCGTCCTACAGTGTGCTTGGAAACCTTAGTCGAGCACCACAATGTTCTCAGGCTTACGGTACTCGTTGTAGAAAATCTTCACTTCGCGTCCCATCAGGTCATGAAGGTTGATTTTAAGTTCGGCCATCTTAGCGTCAGAGAGATACATATCCCTGACGAAGACGCCCTCCCCGTTCTGGGAGGCAATCTCCGTTGCGAGGTAGATGCGGCAGCCGGTGACGGGACGGCCTTCTTTCGTGACAAAGTCACTGCGTCTATAACCAATGATTTTCATGGTTATTTCCTCCTTGGCATTATCGTTATGTTGTTTCCGAAGTACTGTCCTCGCCATTGGTAACTAAGGAATGGTGCCGGATAGATGCAACCAAAAGCAAGTGTGTCGAGCACTGCTGTTGATAGAACCAAACGACATTTCTGTCACCTCCCTTTTCTGATGGAGGAAACGTAAAGCAATATGACAACCGAGAGGATGTATCTTGCTTGTTCGCTCCCTGTGCTTATAATTCTACTCAGTTCGCAAGGGTGGACAATAAAGAAAAGACGAACTTCATTACAAATTTCTTGAATGAAGCTCGTCTTTATAAAGTTCTTTTTTATTTGGTTTGGCCGTTAGATAAGAGCATCCGCTTTGCTCTACCTAATGAAAGTCTTTCATCAAGCAAGCTGTCAAGCAGAGCAGGAACGCCGTCCATGTCTCCATCCATCGGGTGCATATAGACACCATTAACACCAGGATGTGTATGACCAACTAACTCCTCGTAAACCCAGTTGCTAAAGTGATTTTTGTAGATTGAGCTAAAGGTATGTCGCAGCTCATACGGCGTAATATAAGGGATACCGTTATACCTGCAATAGATCCCCCAGCGTTTACGGTAGCATAGTTGACCAGTGCTTCCAAAGACCCTCTCATGAGGGTCTAACGGAGTGACTCGATAGACTTGTTGACTTTCTAAAAGCATACGTGTATATCGAGTCTGCGGGAAGTCGCGTGCGGCAAATTCGTTCTTCCCATTTGTAGTGATGCCTTTAGCATTGATGGCACGGCGTATATGTATATAATCATTGTCAATATCGCCCCACTCAAGGCCCATCAATTCACCAGGACGTAACCCTGTAACGACTTGGAATCGATATGCATAGATTAAGCTGTCTTGACAAATCGTACCATTATAAGGCACCTGAGATTCGGTGAATAAGATGTTAAGCGAAGAAACGTCAAGTGCTTGCTTTTGACCTTTTTTGGCGTTTGAGGGAATTTTAATGTTTGATGTACGCAAATCGTTCCGGATATCGGCACAGTCCAAATAATTACAGAATCCAGATAAATCGCCGCGTATATTTTTAAGACTTTTTTGACTAAGATTGTGCTTTCTGTATGCGGTATAGATAACTCGCTTTAAATCCTGCTTAGTTAGTAGCATAACCGGGACTTTGCCAATTATAGGTTTAATGTGGTTGTTATACCTGTTGCGGATGGTGTAGATGTTTGTGGTTTCGAGTGCCTTATCTTGGAGGTAGCGCTCAAACACGGTATCAACCGTTGTACGTTCGCTGACGCTAAATGGGCAAGCTCCAGACAACCACGAGGTTGCATTTTGGGCGCAGATCTTTCGGCCTTTGTCACCCGGGACGCTTGAATAAAAAGACTTTCGGACACCGTTCTTTTGGAGGTTGATTTTCCAAACGTGCTTTTTCTCAACCCAGATTGCGCGAGAAATCATTTTACTTTGTGTGGTATACATGCGGACTCCTTAGAGCCGGCCATTTTATGTGACTGGCTCGATGAAAATAGTGTAGTAATCGTCCTTATTGATATTCAACAACCTTCCGATGCGTGCGATTTCCTCTGCCGAAAAGAGCGAATATCCGTTCATCTTCTGCGACAATGCTTGCGGGGAAATGCCGATGGCCTCCGCGACATTGTAGCAGGTAAAGCCTGCGCGGATGATTTCGGACCGCAAATTCAAATATTTGCCTTTCATGATAATAATCTCCTTTGAGTAATTTTCAGTAGGTGGCTTTATTATCATGATATTCAGTTCGCACGTACTGGCAAGAGGGGTATCACCAACTTTTTTATTTATTCTTGCAAGCAGGTGCTGTACCACACTTTTTATATGAAGAGTACCACACTTTGTACCACACAGATATAAAAATACCCTTTAATGAAATCCATACCAGTGATAAAATTATCGTTAGTACGTATTGCATTAAAGGATATTTGTAGAATGATAGAAGTTCGATTCCCGTACGGGTCACCAAAAAGCTCAACTTCGCAAGAGGTTGAGCTTTTTTCTTTTTATTATACATTGTAAGGAGTAGAGGAGTACGGGAATCGAACAGCCCGGGCCCCGCGTCCGCGTCCCGCGGGGCAAAAACAGCCCCGCGGGCTGTTTTTAGGGCGCGGGAGATGGACGGGAGGGTCACCCAAAAGCACTACTTCGTTTGAGGTAGTGCTTTTTTCTTTGTATACGCTTTTTAATAGGTGTCGGGCGTAAAAGGTGAACCGTGCGGGAATCGAACAGCCTGCTGCGGAGGCGACCGCTTCTTTTGCCTATTCCTCCGGCCTGACCACCGTTACGGTACACTGCGCTGTAAACCCGCCGCAGTCGGCGGTCAGGGTCGTGGTGCCGTAATTCACGGGGACGAGCCAGGAGCCGTCGAAGCGGGCGATGCGCTCGTCGGCGATGTGATAGGTCACGGCGGGGTGGTCAGTAGTGTCCTCCGGCAGAAGATGGCAGACTGCGCCGATGCGGCTGGCGTAGGCGTAGTCGGACTCGCGCGTGCCGTCGGCGGTGATCCAGGTCACAAGCTCGTCGTCAAAATACAGCGTGTAGTCGTCCAAAGCAATGCCGCGCAGCGGGCTGGACACCTGCACCGGGCAGCTGGCGGAAATTTTCCCGTCGGCGCTTTGCAGCGTCAGGGTGGTCGAGCCGCCGCGCAGACCGGTCACAATGCCGCTGGGATCGACCTCGGCAATCGTGTCATCGGCCACAGACCAGCGCCACTCGGTCAGGGCGGCGCGGCGGGGGCTGACCTCACGCCCGTCGGCATCCTCGTAGAGGACGGCGGTCTCGGCGGTCTGGGTCTTTTCGACCTGCACGGTGTCGGGCAGGGTCACGGCGGCCACCGGCGCGCCGCAGGCCGTCAGGCCCAGCAGCAGGGCGGGCAGAACAAAAAACAGCGATTTCATGCAAAAGCCCCCTTTTGGCAGTATCATACCACAATGCGCCGCCGCAGGCAACTGTTGCACTTTTGGGCAAATGCGTGTACAATAAACTATATACTTTTGCAAAAGGGGGGCCGGGCATGGAGCGGACGGCGGGCGGCATCACCTACACGCTGACGCGGCGGCGGGTGCGCAACATCAACCTGCGCGTGCGGGCCGACGGCAGTGTGGCGGCCAGTGCGTCGCCGCGGGTGCCTGCGGCTTATGTGGACGCCTTTGTCACGGCGCGGGCCGACTGGGTGCGCACCGCACAGGCGCGTGCCGCGGCCCGGCGCGAACGAGAGGCCGCCGAGGCCCCCGCGCTGCCGCCCAAGGCCGAGGCGCTGGCCTATATGCAGGCGCTGTGCCGGGCATACTATCCGCAGTTTGCGGCGACCTGCCCGGGCGGCGCGATGCCCAAAATTGCGGTGCGCGACATGAACACCCGCTGGGGGTCGTGCAGTCTGCGCACCGGCACGCTGGCGTTTGCGCGGCGGCTCTGCACGATGCCGCTGCCCGCGCAGGAGTACGTTGTTGTGCATGAGTTCTGTCACTTTGCCCACCCCGATCACAGCCCGGCGTTCTGGGCCGCGGTGGCGGAGGTGCTGCCGGATTATAAGCAGCGGGAACGGATGCTGAAGCTGCGGTGAGAGCGGGCGGATGCGAGCATCCGCCCCTACAACGCAGCCTGTAGGGGTCGGGCATGCCCGACCCGCAGCCTTGCAAGAAGCAGCCGCCTGCCGTACAGTTGCGGGGGAGGCATGCCTCGCCCCTACCGTTTGTACAAATCAGAAAAGGGAGGTTCCCATCTTGCCGTCTCCACAGAAAAAATATACGACGCTGGTCAGCAATACGCTGCTGTTTGCCATCTCCAACTTCAGCTCCAAGCTGCTCAGCTTCTTCATCCGCCCGTATCTGAGCTACGCGCTCGACTCGCCGGACGTTATGGGCGTGTCCAGCCTTTTGCAGCAGGCCACAAACCTGCTGATCCCGGTGGTCAGCCTTGGCGTGGCCTATGCGGTCATCCGGTTCGGGCTGGACAAAGCGACCAACAAATCCAGCGTCTTTGTCAACGGCGCGGCGACTATCGGGCTGGGCTTTGTGGTGCTGCTGCTGGCCATGCCGCTGGTGCGGCTCATCCCCAACGCTGCGGAGTACCTGGGCTTTTTGTACCTCTGCGTGCTGGCCAGCTGTATGAGAACGCTGTGTACCCAGTTCATCCGCTCGCGGATGCTGAACCGGCTGGTCGCCATAGACGGTGTACTGACAACGCTGAGCCTGCTGCTCTACTACCTGCTGTTCCTGAGCACCTTAAAAATGGGCGCAGCCGGCTTTTTGCTGGCAAACGCGCTGGCAGATTTGACATCCATGGTGTTTGTGTTCATTGCGGGCGGGTGCTGGCGGTACTTCAAGCCCAAGGCGTTTGACAAGGCGCTGTGGAAGGAGATGCTGCGCTACTGCCTGCCGATGATCCCGGCGTCCATCAGCTTTTGGATCATCAACGCCAGCGATATGTTCTTTGTGCAGGGCATGTGCGAGGGCTACGCGGGCCGCAGCGGCAACCACTGGGTCGGGCTGCTGTCGGCGGGGTACTTCCTGCCGCAGATCATCACGATTTTGGGCAGCATCTTCTACGAGGCGTGGCAGCTCTCCGCCGTGACCGAGGAGACGGACCGCGAGGCGTTCTTCTCCAAGATATTCCGCGTGTATGCCAGTGTGCTGTTCTGCTGCGTGGCGGGCATCATCATGCTGTGCCAGCTGCTCATGCGGGTGTTCAAGGCTGAATATTTTGACGCCTGGACGTTTGTTCCGTTCCTGACGCTCTGCTCGATGCTGACCTGCCTGAACCAGTTCCTGAACAGCGTCTACGTCGTGTATAAACGGTCTACCGGCTCGCTGTTCACAATGCTGGCCGGTGCGGTGCTGAACCTGATTCTGAACTACCTGTTCATTTTGCAGTGGGGCCCGTGGGGCGTAACCCCGGCCAGCTTCCTGAGCCTGATGCTGGTATTTTTGCTGCGCGCCTACTCGACCCGCGGTCTGCTGGAGATCGACTTCCACCCGGCGTGGCTTGTGCTGAATCTGGCGCTGGTGCTGGCGGAGATCTGGTGCATGATGAACCTGACCCATTGGGCGCTGCCCGTCGTGGGCATCACCGCGTTGGTCTGCGTGCTGAACATCCGCGAGGTGCTGAGCATGCTGGATACGCTGATCGGGAAGTTTTTGAAGAAACGGAAAAATTGATTTTGATTTGCCTTCCCCCTCGGGGGAGGGCTTAAAGGAGCTTATTATGGAAAACAACGCTATCCTCTCCGCTCTCTCCGCCCGCAAAAGCGTGCGGGTATTCACCCCCGACCTCGTCACGCCGGACGAGCGGGCGGCCATCCTGAACGCGGCGTTCCAGGCACCGACGGCGGGCAACCAGCAGCTGTACACGATCCTGGACATCACCGACCCGGCGCTGAAGGCCACGCTGGCCGACCTGTGCGACCACCAGCCGTTCATTGCCGGGGCGCCGCTGGTGCTGGTGTTCCTGGCCGACTGCCGCCGCTGGCTCAACGCCTACCACGCTGCGGGCATCACGGACGCCCGCAAGCCCGGGGCAGGGGACTTGATGCTGGCCGTGGCCGACACCTGCATTGCCGCCCAGAACGCCGTGGTCGCCGCCGAGTCTCTGGGCATCGGCAGCTGCTACATAGGCGACGTCCTCGAGAATGCTGAGGCCATGCGCGACGCCCTGCACCTGCCGCAGTACGTTGTGCCCGCCTGTATGCTGGTGTTTGGCCGCCCCACGGAGCAGCAGCAGCGCCGCCCCAAGCCCGCCCGCTTTGCCGAGCAGGCCGTCGTCTGCGAGAATGTGTACACGGACCGCACGCCCGACGAGCTGCGCGCCGACTTTGCGGCGAAAGCCGCCGCCAACGGCCAGCTTGACTACGACTTTGACAAAGCCGTGCAGGCATTTTGCAAGCGCAAGTACGCGAGCGACTTTTCCCGGGAGATGACGAGAAGCGCAGAGATTTACTGGAAAGAGTTTTTGTGATTGGCAGAGAACGCAGGGGCAAATCCCATAGCCGCCCGGGAGCGTTGCCGCTGCCGCCGCGCCCCTGCAATCTCTACAAATAAAACCACCCCCACCCAACCGTAGATGTTCTGCGGCTGGGTGGGGGCTTTCTTATTGATTGAGGGTGAAATTATATAGCAGACCGTCAATAAATTGCATTCTTGCCTTATTGCGTGCGTAGGGGCGGCCATTGGCCGCCCGCCAACTTACCGCAGCAACGCATTTTCCGGGACAGTTTTCTTGCAAGGCAAACGGGCACGGGCGAGCAATGCTCGCCCCTACAAGCGTTTTTCGACAGTCTGCTATATTTTGGTTGTATCCTGTAGTTTATGCTCTGGCGTAACGAAGCTGCTGATATTGTCAGCTTTTAGATTGGCGTTGGATACAGGATTTCCGGCGTTATCAATTTTACGGATATAGACAGTGCAGAGTTAGAGTTTTTTGTTTGTGACATGAAAAGTATCATTATCACCAACAGTGCGTTCCAGACTATATGTACCCTGTTTGAAGCCAAAATCATCAATACGGAACCAGGTTGTATTATGGGGAGTCGGAGTAGCGGGATATGGATTATAATATAAATGAAAAGAACATGTGAAGTCTCCCTTATATCCGGCAGGAGGGGTTTCCGTTATATCATAAGTTTTGTGATTTTGGTCTCCGGTAGTTAGGTAAGCAGCAGAATACCCGATGTTATCTTCCTCATGCAGTTTGACAGGAATGGAGCATTCTCCGTTACTACCACTGGTGAGTTGGGCAACAGTTTTTGAGCCGTCCATAATAGCAAAAGTAGCACCGGACAGCGGATTTCTATCAGGGTCAGTGACGCGCAGCTCCAATTTGGCAACGGGAAAGCGCATAATGGTAAGCTGCCTTTTTTCCATATCGATATCAAATGGATTGTTATTTCCGTCATTCTCTATGGATTTGAGATAATAGTCGTCCTCATTATTCCAAACACTGATATAGATTACTGTACTGCTGGGAATGACTTGATAGCCAGCAGGAACTTCAGTTTCGGTGATATAAGTCGGCGTATCCCCGATAACCGTATCGGGACGATGGCGCCCCTCATCATGAGGAGAAATTTCCAACAGAATATCACCGTTTGCATCAGAGGTCCTATAAAAGGAGTTTTTGCCACTTACAATGTGATATTTTCTGTTTGCAAAAGGCGTAAAGTCTTTAGTTTTAATATCCTGCAAGTGGATAATGAAGTGATGTTCATCTGCTGTAGCGGTGCTGCCGGTCGTACCGCCGCCGGAAATGCCGCCCCCGGTGCTGCCCCCGCCGGTTTCACCGCCGCCGGTCGTTCCACCGCTGCTGCTGCCCGGCTTCGGCGTCGGCACAACAACAGCCTCATCACTGCCGATATTTACACTTGCGGTGGTTCCCGCGTTCGTGTATACGACCTGTATCCCATCGACGCTGGTATACACTAAGTATAAAACCTGCCCGCTGGCGTTGCAGGTCATCCACTGCACGGTACCCTTGACCCCGGCATCCGAAGAAATCCCAGCAGGCGTAATATTGCCCGCAGGCGGGTTGTTTACATGCAGCAGATACTGCCCGCTGCCCTCGGTAAGTGCTACATCTCCGCCGGTCACGGTGGGAACCTCGTTTGTCAACGTGCCTGCCCAGCTTGTCAGAGCATCTGCACCATCGCTTTTTCCCGTTATCGATGCGTTCTGCACCAAGGCGTAGTTCTGCGCACCCTGCCGGGTCGCCGTCATCACACACGCCTGCGTCTCGCTGACGGCCTGCTTTTCCTTGGCGCTGTCAATGTACCCGGTCAGCGCCGGGACGGCAAAGGCCGCCAGCACACCCAGAATCACCAATACCACGATCAGCTCCACCAGCGTAAAGCCGCCGCGGCTGCGCGGGGTTCGTTTCAGACCTGTCATAGGGATGCCTCCTCTTTATTCGGCGGGGTCAAAAATGCTCTGGTCGCGCTTGGCGTGCGCGCCGATATTGTTGTATTCCAGCATCAGATACCCCTTGGCCCACTCGTCCAGCGTGGGGTCTGCGCCGTATTCGGCTGTGCTGCCGTCCACCTTCATGTAGTCGTTGGCGGCGGTCACAACGGGGGTGTTGTGCTTCATTTCCAGCAGGTACTCGTAGTAGTCGCTCAGGGGCAGACCCGCCTGCTGCAGCAGGGTGGGGGTCAGCATGACCATGTCCATGCGGTTCAGCGGGTCGGTGGTGCTGGTGGCGGCTGCCGTGTGCTCCAGCGGGTAGTTGGCCCAGATGAAAAACGGCGTGCTGCGCTCCAAAATCTGCAGCTCGTTGTCGGTTTCGGCAAAGCTGGGGTCGGCCACATGGCCCACAAAGCTGGGCGCGTGGTCACCGGCCATGGCCACAATGACCTTGCGGCCCGTCTTTTCGTACTGCGCGGTAAAGTAATCGCACAGCTCCTGCACGGCGGCGTCGGTCTTTTTGATGCAGCTCAGGTACTCGTCCATCAGCGCATCGTAGTCGCCGTAGTCGGTGGCGGCGTGGACAATATCCAGCGACGCATCGTTCATATCGTAGTCGCCGTGGCTCTGGATGGAAACCAGGAAGCTGAACCGCGGCTTGTCCTCCGGCATGGCCTCGTACATCGTTTCCCAGTCGCGGTAGGTGGCCGAGTCGGTCTGGTACGGGCGGTCTCCGTAGGTCTCCTGCGTGGTAAAATCGCTCTGGAAATGGGTTTCGTCAAAGCCCAACGCCAGCCAGGCGGAGTCGCGGCGGTAGTTGGAGTTCGTGTAGGGGTGGGCGGCCATCGTGGAGTAGCCCAGACCCTTGAGGTAGCTGACAACGCTGTTGGCGTTGTACAGGTTCAGCCAGTTGAACGGCGTGATGCTGGGCATCAGGATCAGCGAGTTGGAGGTCAGCATCTCGTACTCGGTGGAGTTTGTGCCGCCGCCCACATGGGGGCTGATCGTGTGGCCGTAGACCGAGTTGGGCAGGTTCTTGGTGACCGGCATGATGTCGGTGTCGGCCTGCAGGTCGGTGACAAGGTCAAAGTCGTAGAAGCTTTCGGACAGGATCAGCACAATGTCGGGGTAGTCCTCGGCGCTCTCGGGGCTGGCAGGGGCGATGTAGTCGTCGGCCTTGCGGGCGGTGTTCACCGCCGCGGCGTCGTTGTAGTTCTCCGGCTCAATGACAGGGTCGGCCATCAGGCTTGTGGCCTCAATCGTCCCGGCCAGATAGCCGTAGGTGTAGTAGGTATTCTGCCACGCCCAGCCGTAGGTCGTCTTGGGCTTGATGGTCACGGGGCCGAAGTAGCCGAAGAACATGACCAGAAACACGCCCAGTGCGCTGCCCGCCGCCCGCACGCCGCGGGCCTTCCAGCCGACGCGCTTAGGCGCACCCTTGACCAGCTGCGCCTGCACGAACACAATCGCCAGAATCGGCAGGTAGAGCAGCACGATCTTCACAACGTCCTGCGTAATTTTCAGGGTGTAGCTGCCCATGACCTCGGCGGCGGTGCCGAGGTTCAAAATGTCCTGGGGCATCAGCGCCGAGCCGTGCAGGTCGCGGGTGTAGTAGTTGATGAGCGCAATGAGGGTGAACACCGCGCCCGAAATGCCCGTTGCGCGGCTCCACTTGCCGAGCAGCGCAAACAAAATCAGCGTCAGGCAAAAGGCGGTCAGCGCGTTGAGCGGCGCGTAGAGCGGCCATTGAAGCTGCAAAAAGCTCTCGGTCACGCCGTCGGACAGCTCCAGCTGATAGCGGGAGATGAACCCCACCGCTACTGCCAGCAGACAGGGAAGCACCCCCTGCAAGAGAAATTTCTTCCAGTTAAAGTTTTTCAAATGCTGCATAGGTGATGAATAAATACCTTTCTCTGTAAATTTTGTACATAACTATACATAATATATTATAACACGACACCACAAAAAAAGAAAGAGGCGCGGGCAGCACCTCTTTGGATATAGAATGATGTTTGTCCGGAATACGGATATTACAATACGCCTGCCCGCACCTCCCGGCCAGCACCCGCCAACCATCCACCACCCCGTAGGGGCCGGGCATGCCCGGCCCGCAACCCTGCGTCGCCGCCTGTTACTGGTTTGCATCGTAGGGAGGGGTCTTGACCCCTCCGCGGGGCGTCGAGGACGCCGCCCCCTACAGGGATGGCCCGCAACCAAAACGTCACTTCCGCGTATTCTTCTTCCAGATCCAATACAGCCCTTCCAGCACCAGCGTCTCGCGGTACACAATATCCGTCGCACACGCCGTGCGCACACTGTCGGGCAGCGTGCCGGTTGCGACCACCGGCGCGTCGGGTGCGCCCAGCGCTGCGCGGATCTGCGCGACCATGCCGTCCAGCATGGCCGCCGTGCCGTACACAATGCCGCTGTGCAGACAGTCCGCCGTGTTGGCCCCCAGCAAACGCCGCGGGCGGGCCTCCAGCTCCACCTGGGGCAGCTGCGCCGTGTTGCGCACCAGCGCCGACAGCGAGCACTGCGGCCCCGGCAGGATGCTGCCGCCCACCAGTGCGCCGGTGCTGTCCACAGCCAGCAGGGTAGTGGCGGTATCAAAGTTCACCACCACGCAGGGCGGCGTGCACCGCTGCAGCGCGCCCACGATGGCACACAGCAGCTCGCCGCCCAGCTGGGCCGGGTTGTCCATGCGGATGCGCACCCCGCTTTTCAGCCCGGGGCCGACCTCCATGATCTGGCACTCGCACATCTTGTGCAGGGCCTCGCGCAGCCGCGGCGTCAGCGCCGGCACCACGCTGGAAAAGATGACCGCCGTGATTTGCTGCGGCTCCGCCCCGTACAGTGCCAGCATGTTTACGATTTTGTACAGGAGCTCATCACTGCTCAGCGCCGTGTCCGCAAACAGCCGCGACGAAAACACCAGCTTGCCGTCCGGCGTATACCCGCCAAACGTAATATTGGAGTTGCCGATATTCAATGCCAGGATCATGACAGGACCTCGTTTCAAGTATGTTGCCTCTATACTATTATAATAAGGTAGAAATTGCAAGTGTTTTCCACATTCATGTGTGCCGAATGTGGAAAACACACCGCTCCCTCCACCATCACCCCCGTAGGGGCCGGGCATGCCCGGCCCGCGCGCTTTCCCATAACCACCCTCTGACCTTCCGCATCGTAGGGAGGGGTCTTGACCCCTCCGCCACCCCGTAGGGGCCGGGCATGCCCGGCCCGCAACCTCCCCGCCGCCTGCCGTCAATCTTCCGCCGCTCACCCATTCCCCCAAACCACCTAATCCCGCAACCTTTTTGCCGCCCACCCCCCATAATTTGAGCCCGTCAACCGCCGTCACCCCAATATACACCTTGCCCAAACTTCGCCCTCAAACTTTGTCGAAAAAATCAAAAAAACTTGCAAAAACCTGTTGACAAAGG
>OCPW01000772.1_pt1 | contig 21319 bp, 14 predicted proteins | sample 1538761 | NCBI WGS metagenome assembly OCPW01 (sample SAMN04571724, study PRJEB22368) | human gut metagenome | biome: human gut; material: stool | host: Homo sapiens | place: Luxembourg | collected 2012-09-20
CAGCCCAGGGCAACGCCCTGGGTATCAGTGTATAAACGCCTACGCCCTGTAAGGGCAAAAGTATGGGCGAACGGTTGGCTTTTACTTTTGCCCTTACAGGGCGTAGGGAATGGGGACATGGTACCCAGGGCGTTGCCCTGGGCTACGGACTTGCTGGGCTTTCAGCCCGCGTAGGGCCGCAGACAAAGCTTTTTCCGCACAATCTCCCCCCCGCTTAATATTTCAAATTTGAACCCCCAACCTCCAGCGGCTATGCCGCATTCTCATCAAATAAAAAAACTGCCGCCGTCAGCAACAATCTGACGGCGGCAGTTTTTTTATAGATGATTATGAAACACGTGGTTTATTTCAGCACGCCCAGTTCCTTGCCCACCTTGATGAAGGCAGCGATACACTTGTCGAGGTGTTCGCGGTCGTGTCCAGCAGAAATCTGCACACGGATACGAGCCTGGTCTTTCGGAACAACAGGATAGTAGAAGCCAGTCACGTAGATACCCTCTTCCTGCATCTTCTGAGCATAAACCTGAGAAAGTTTGGCGTCGTAGAGCATCACGGCGCAGATGGCGCTCTGAGTCGGCTTGATGTCGAAGCCAGCAGCGATCATCTTGTCGCGGAAATAGTTGACGTTGTCAACCAACTTGTCGTGGATTTCGTTGCTCTCCTTCAAAATCTTGAAAGTCTCGAGAGCGGCACCAACGATGGCAGGAGCCACAGAGTTTGAGAACAAGTAAGGACGAGAGCGCTGACGCAGCAAATCGATGATTTCCTTACGGCCAGTGGTGAAACCGCCCATAGCGCCGCCGAAGGCCTTGCCGAGCGTACCAGTGTAGATGTCAACGCGGCCGTAAGTGTTGAAAAATTCGCTCACGCCGTGTCCCGTTGCGCCGACAACGCCAGCAGAGTGGCTTTCGTCAACCATCACGAGAGCGTCATACTTCTCAGCCAAGTCGCAAATTTTGTCGATTGGAGCCACGTTGCCGTCCATAGAGAACACGCCGTCGGTCACAATCACGCGGAAACGCTGTTCCTGGGCAGCCTGGAGCTGGCGTTCCAAGTCTTCCATGTCAGCGTTGGCGTAGCGGTAGCGCTTAGCCTTGCAGAGGCGCACGCCGTCAATGATAGAAGCGTGGTTGAGGGCGTCAGAAATGATGGCGTCGTCGGCCGTCAAGAGCGGTTCAAACACACCGCCGTTAGCGTCGAAGCAAGCAGCGTAGAGAATCGTGTCTTCCGTCTTGAAATAGTCGGAGATGGCAGCTTCAAGTTCCTTGTGGACATCCTGCGTACCGCAGATGAAGCGCACGCTCGACATACCATAGCCGCGGCGGTCCATCATGTCCTTGGCAGCCTGGATGAGGCGTGGGTTGTTAGAGAGGCCGAGGTAGTTGTTGGCGCAGAAATTCAGCACTTCCTTGCCAGCCACCTGGATGGCAGCCTGCTGAGGTCCTTCGATGAGGCGTTCGTTCTTGTAAAGACCAGCCTGCTTGATGTCTTCCAGTTCCTTCTGGAGATGTTCTTGAAATTTACCGTACATAGTATTATGTAATTTATAAATAGAATTTAGATGATGCAACGCATATCGGCAGACGATTTCTGTGGCGGGCAGTTTCCTGCAGCAATCCAGAAAACGCACCCCGCGGCGGGCAAAGGAAAAACGGCCGTCTGCCCGATAAGAAAGACGTGCGCCAGCAAGTGCCTGCGGCGCTCCGCACACTTCTATGCAAAGGAACATATTTTTTCTGAAAATATCAAGGCGTTTCCTATGAAATTCTGAAAAAAAAGTGTTCCTTTGCAGTTGAATCGTGAGAAACGCCAATTCGGGCCGTCCCGGACGCGCTCGCCATCGTTTCTCGCGTCTTCAAACACACAACAAAACACATTTACTTCACAACGTAAAAATGAAAAATATCTTGGTAATTGGAGCCACCGGTCAGATTGGCTCTGAATTGACAATGAAGTTGCGTGGCATTTACGGCAATGACCACGTTGTTTGCGGATACATTCCCAGTGCAGCTCCCAAGGGCGAACTTCTCGAGAGCGGACCTGCCGAAATCGTTGACGTGACCAACGGCGCACAAATTGCCGAAGTCGTCAAGAAACACAACGTTGATGCCATCTACAACCTCGCAGCCCTCTTGAGCGTCGTTGCAGAAGGTCGTCCGCAGTTGGCCTGGAAAATTGGTATCGACGGTTTGTGGAACGTGCTCGAAGTAGCACGTGAACACAACTGCGCCGTCTTCACGCCAAGCTCCATCGGTTCGTTCGGTCCTGAAACCCCGCACGACCACACGCCGCAAGACACCATCCAGCGTCCAACAACCATCTACGGTGTCAGCAAGGTAACCACCGAGCTGCTCTCCGACTACTACCACCGCAAATACGGTGTCGACACCCGTTCAGTGCGCTTCCCAGGACTCATCTCTTACGTGACCCTCCCCGGCGGCGGCACCACCGACTATGCTTGCGACATCTATTACAGCGCCGTGAAGGGTGAGAAATTCACCTGCCCAATTGCCAAAGGCACTTACATGGACATGATGTACATGCCAGACGCCCTCCGTGCTGCCGTTGAGCTCATGGAAGCCGACCCTGCGCGTCTCATCCACCGCAACGGTTTCAACATCGCCGCCATGAGCTTCGATCCCGAAGGCATCTTGGCCGCCATCCGCAAGTATAAGCCTCAGTTTGAAATGGACTACAAGGTTGAACCATTGAAGCAGGCCAACGCCGACTCATGGCCCAACAGCCTCGACGACACTTGCGCACGTCAGGAATGGGATTGGAAGCCAGAGTACGACCTCGACGCCATGACCCGCGATATGCTTGAGAAGCTCGCTTCTCGCTAAATTGCGGAATCCCTCATAAACAGGAAAATATAAAGCACCGACCCATCACCAGGCCGGTGCTTTTTTTATATATCCTTGCCAAACACCTACTTAATATCCGCCGCCACCGCAATACTGACTGTTAGCGCATCAGGAACGAGCGACGAATGAATCACGCCCCAGTGACGAGCGCATCTTGGACGAGCGACGAGCGAATCACGTCCCAGCGACGGATGCGTCTGCCCCCAGAAGCGCTGTCAGTTATTAGTCCTAAAGACCCAATCTCCGACGGCGTAACAACGAGTTGCGCGAATTAACAAAATTCTTAGGGCGTAGGGAAGGGGCGCCAGCACTGTAGCTCACTTTGCTCGCAAAGTGAGGGCCACGGTCACGTCGCGAAAATGCCGCAAATCCGCATAGGCTCGCCATAAATCCTCTACTTTGCGGCGTGTTCGCAAAAACCTTCGTCCCCCTCACTTTGCGAGCAAAGTGAGCTACAGTGCTTCGCCCCTGTCAAGCGCCCAAGAAAAATCCAGAAATTCCTTTAATTCCTTCCCTGCCGCCTCCCTCCGCGCCACAATTCGTTAATTCGTTTAATTCGTTGTTACGCCGTCTGAGGCCAACATCGAATCGCGGCGCAGCCCCGCAACCTCGTTGCAAAAATTCGCTTAATTCGTCCGCCGCTCCTTCGCCGCCACAACGAGTCGCGCGAATTAACAAAATTCTTAGGGCGTAGGGAAGGGGCGCCAGCACTGTAGCTCACTTTGCTCGCAAAGTGAGGGCCACGGTCACGTCGCGAAAATGCCGCAAATCCGCATAGGCTCGCCATAAATCCTCTACTTTGCGGCGTGTTCGCAAAAACCTTCGTCCCCCTCACTTTGCGAGCAAAGTGAGCTACAGTGCTTCGCCCCTGTCAAGCGCCCAAGAAAAATCCAGAAATTCCTTTACTTCCTCCTCCTCCGCCTCCCTCCGCGCAGCAATTCGTTAATTCGTTTAATTCGTTGTTACGCCGTCTGAGGCCAACATCAAATCGCGGCGCAGCCCCGCACCCCCGTTGCAAACATTCGATTAATTCGTCCGCCGCCTCTTCGCCGCCCTCCTATATATCTATATTGTCCCCCTTCTCTTCCCCTCGCCGTCCAGAAAAACGAAATCCGAACCGTTCCCTCCGCGGTTCTTCTTCTCTTTATACACTTCGTGCATAGTTATACATTTTATTCTATCCCTGAAAACCCGTTAATTTGTAAACTTAAAGTGGGTTTCTGGTGGTCAATTAGGGCTTCCGTTAAAAAAAACGAGTAAAAACTAAACAAATGTTTTGCTAAATAAAAATTAACGTCTATATTTGCAGCAGTTCCACATCAGAATATGGTATAATTTTACGATGGGTCGCCATTGACGTTGAAAATAAATACATTTCGCCCCAATATGGCATCCCTTAATATTGTATAGCATAAGGCTGCGTGTCGGACCTCTGTTCACAGGAAAACGTAAAGTTTAATATAGACTAAAAGCAGATTAAAATATCAATAAATCCCCCGCGGGAAAACGCCGCGCACGGGAAATGAACATCAAAAAAAACACCACAATACGCTTAGCCATCCCACAACGGGAAGGCAAAAGCCCCCCCCAGACATATATAAAACGCAAGGGCAGGCAAAAAGTAACAGTCGTATTGTAAAAACTCTCAGATAGCGAGACGTTTCAGTCCGTCTCCGTTCCATCAAAACGCCGCGGCCGCTTCGTCGCCGATGAAAGCCGCAGCAGGCAAGCCCCCGTGCGCCCCCAGCGCCTCCGCTGCTCCTTGCCGAAGAAAAGAAGAAAAATAATGTTTAATTTAATGGTTATATTATGAACAAAAAGTTAGTGCTCTTGGGAGCCACGTTGCTGTTGACAGCAGCGGGAGCTTCTGCGCAGAAGCGCGTGACTGGTCGCGTGGTCGACGCTCAAGGTGAGCCGGTTGTCGGCGCCACAGTGCGTGTTGAAGGCCACAAGGTCGTGGTCACCACCGACGACAATGGTCGCTTCACACTCAACAGTGTGCCTTCTTCTGCCAAACACTTGTTGGTCACTTACATCGGTAAGGAATCACAGTCGGTGAGCATCGCGGGCAACGTGAACGTCGTGATGAAAGAAGCCGAGAACAGCTTCGACGAAGCCATCGTCGTGGCCTACGGTACGGCCAAGAAATCGGCCTTCACCGGTTCTGCTTCTCAGATTAAGGGAGAAAAAATTGAGCAGCGTGTCACAGCCAATGTCACCAACGCCTTGAGCGGACAGATGGCAGGTGTGCAGACCTTCACCTCCAGCGGTAAGCCGGGTAGCGGTTCAACCATCCGCATCCGTGGTATCGGTTCTATCTCCTCTTCAAACAGTCCGTTGATCATCGTCGACGGCATGCCATACGACGGTGCCCTCTCCAGCATCAATCCGATGGACATCGAGAGCATTAGCGTTCAGAAAGACGCCGCAGCCAACGCCATCTACGGTGCGCGTGGTGCCAACGGTGTCATCATGGTAACTACCAAGCAGGGCCGCGACCGCGACGCTGTCGTGACGGTCGACGCCAAGTGGGGTAGCAACCACCGCGCCACGCCAAACTACAAGCGTCTCGGTGTACAAAACTATTACGAAACGGCCTACCGTGCCCTCTATAACTCCAAAGCTCTTCATGGCGCCACGCCTGCCGAAGCTTACGCCTATGCCGATGCCAATATCTTCAAGGCTCAGAACGGTGGTGTAGGTTATCAGGTGTACACTGTTCCCGATGGCGAACGCTTCATCGGAACGAACTTCAAGATTAATCCGAACGCCACGTTGGGCTACAATGACGGACAATATTATTACACGCCAGACGACTGGTATGACGAGTTCTTCGGCGATGGCAACCTCCGTCAGGAATACAACGTCAACATTGCCGGCCGCTCAGAGCGCATGAGCTACTACACCAGCGTCAACTATTTGAACGACAACGGCCTCATTGCCAACTCTGGTTTCCGCCGTTACAGCGGCCGTGGCCGTATCGAATATCAGGCCAAGAAGTGGCTTCGCGTAGGTTCTAATATGGACTTCAGCGAAACGCAGTCGCGCGGCGACATGTCTGCTGACTATAACAGTTCGGGCAACCTCTTCTCTGTGGCCAACTTGATGGGACCTATCTATCCGCTTTATGTGCGCGACACGAATGGTAACATTATGCACCACTCCGTAATGGGCAATCGTATCTACGACAATGGTGCCAGCACCACCAATATGAAGCGTCCGTTCTTTGGTCCGGCCGACCCAGGTGGCGACAACGAAAACAACCGCAGTCTTGACGTCTCCAATACGTTCAACGGAAAATGGTTTGCCGAACTCACCCCGATTGAGGGCTTGAAACTTACCGCCAATATTTCCGTAACGGATGTCAACACACGAACCAATAAGCTTTACAGCGTGTTTGGTTCAAACTACATGACTTCCGACGGACAGGCTTACGTTTCTCACTCACACACAACGGGTGTCAACACGCAATATCTGGCCAACTACAAGCGCACGTTTGCCGACATTCACAACGTGGACGTGCTCGTGGGTTATGAAAACTATAAGCTCCGCATGCAGGGCCTCTCTGGTAGTAACGACCACCTCTTCAATCCTTTCATCGGGGAGCTTGACAATGCTCATGGCAAGGACAAGAAAAGCGTTTCTTCAAGCACTGATCGCTACATGACCGAGGGTATTCTCTCGCGTTTGCAGTATGACTACGCCGGCAAATACTTCGTCAGTGCTTCTTACCGTCGCGATGCTTCCAGCGTCTTTCACAAAGACAACCGCTGGGGTAACTTCTGTAGTGTCGGTGCTGCTTGGTTGATCACGAAGGAAGACTTCATGGACGACTATTCTTCATGGCTCGACGCTTTGAAGCTCAAAGCCAGCTGGGGTGTGCAGGGTAACGACGCTATCCTTGATGCAGATGGCTATCGCGTTTACTACGCCTACACCGACCGCTACTCTGTTTCTTATTCCGACGAAACGAATGAATATTCCAAGACGTTGTCCTACAAAGGCAACAAAAAACTCACTTGGGAGAAGAGCAAGGCTTTCAACATCGGTATTGACTTCGAACTCTTCAAAGGCCGCTTGAGCGGTACGTTTGAATATTTCAACCGCAAGACTTCCGATTTGCTCTACAACAAGCCGACACCGATGTCTGCCGGTATCTTGACTGGTTCTATGCCGGTCAATGTCGGTTCTATGGTCAACCGTGGTGTTGAACTCGAATTGACGGGCTACATCTTCAAGCGCAACGACTTCGACTGGAGCGTCAACTTCAACCTCACGCACTACAAGAACAAGATTCTCTCGCTCGACCCAGCAGTAGAAGCCAACGGCGGTTTGAAATACAGCAACGTCATTCGTCGCGTAGGCGGTTCTATGTATCAGGTCTACTTGAAGGAATATGCTGGTGTTGACCCAGAAACTGGTCTTTCGCTCTATTGGAAGGACGTGACCACCACTGTGACCGACGCTGAAGGCAACACTTCAACCGTTGTCACTGGTCGCGAACTGACCACCGACTACGACAAGGCCACTCAGTATGACCTTGGCGACCCGTTGCCAAAGGTTTACGGTGGTTTGGGTACTTCTTTGCGCTGGAAGGGCCTCGACTTCTCTTTGCAGTTGGCCTACCAGCTCGGCGGAAAGATCTACGACGGTACTTACCAAGCTATGATGCACTCAGGTCAGCAGGCTTCTGCCGGTACGGCATGGCACAAGGACATTCTCAAGGCTTGGACTCCTGAGAACCGCTACACCGACGTGCCTCGTGTTGATGCCAGCGATGCCACCAATCAAAACCTCAGCAGCCGTTGGTTGACCAGCTCTGATTATCTGAGCTTCAACAGCGTCACTTTGGGTTATACTCTCCCAGCAGATTTGACCAAGCGTTTCAGCATTGCCAGCTTGCGTTTCTACGTTTCTGGAGACAACCTCGGCGTTATCTCGGCTCGCAAGGGCTTCGACCCGCGTTCTCGCGTTGCCGGCGGTAGCTGGAATTCTCAGAGCACGGCCAACTACTCTCAGATGCGCAACATCACGGGTGGTGTGACCTTGACGTTCTAATCTACATTTTTTTGAGCCGGTTTTGGGCAACTGGCCTAAACCGGACTCAAAAAATCTTAGTTCCAATTGAACTGGTCTGGACTTTTGTGAATTTCAGGTTTTGCCCCAAGTGTAAAGGGGAAAATTGAACTTGGAAGAGGCTGAAGTAAATGAAATCACTTCGGCAGAAAAGTGAAGACGGGTTCATTATTAACCGGCATGTTTGTAGCTTTCCCAGCTACAGATATTGCTAAGTAATTGTGAAAGAATAAGTTGTTCAATTTTGACCTGCATTTTTGTTGGTTTTCGAATTTGGAAGAGGGAGCATAGCGGGCTATGTGACCGATGACAAATTTCAAAAACGGCAAAAAGGCAGGACATAAGAATACTATTCCTTACTCCTCAAAATTGTTCAAGTTATTTTTTTACCATTACTAAATAATAAAAAGAACAACAATGAAATATCTCAATAAGAAATTCATCCTGGCTGTTGGTTGCTTGGCACTCACTGCATGCTCCGATATGGACGACATGACGCCCGATGGCGGTTCCATGACGGAAGCCCAGCTCGAAACGACCACAACGGCCATTCCTAAGCGTGCCAACGCTGATTTGACCGGTATCTATACTTATGCCGGAGAAATGGCCGCTGCGCTCAATAACGCTTCCGTACACTGCGATTATGGCTATCCCTCGCTCTGCACTGCAATGGATGCCAATGCCTCCGACTTCGTCGGTGACAACAGCGGTTACAACTGGTTTACTCCGGCGTTCGATTATACCGACCGTAGCCCGAACTACATCATCCCGTCCATGCGCTACAAGTTTGTCTATACGCAGATTAAACTTTGTAACGACGTGATTGGTTCTATCGACCCGAACACGGAAGTGAAAGATTTGCAGTACACGCTGGCCCAGGCGCGTGCCGTGCGTGCGTTCGACTATTTGAACCTCGCCCCTTATTTCCAGTTTAACTACGCCACGAGCAAGGACAAACCTTGTGTGCCTATCGTGTCTCCGACAACTCCCGATCCTGCCAACAATCCGCGTGCAACGGTTGAAGAAGTCTACAAATTCATCATGGACGACCTCAACTATGCCGTTGAACACCTTGAGGGCTACTCAGCTCCGACCAAGGTGAACGTTAGCCTCAATGTGGCTTATGGACTTCGCGCCCGTGCTAACCTCTATATGGAAAATTGGGCTGAGGCTGCCAGCGATGCCGAAAAAGCCATGCAGGGTTACACGCCAGCTTCAATTGCCGACGTGAGCAAACCGGCTTTCTGCAGCATGAACGAAGCCAACTGGATGTGGGCCATCCACACCGAAACCGATGTTATCAAGGGCTACCATTACTCACCAGTAAGCCATTTGGCATCGTTCTCAGCCAATGCCTACACAGATGGTACTGGTTCTTACAAGTGCATCAATTCCGACCTCTTTGCCAAGATTTCGGCAACTGACGTGCGTAAGGGATGGTGGGTTGATGCCAACCTCCACTCAGCCAACCTCGCCAACTGCTCGTGGACACTCAGCAATGGTACGGTTGTGACTGGTGACGACATCGCAAAGTTGGCCATCACCAACATCAAGGTGCCTTTCGTGGCCTACACCAACGTGAAGTTTGGCATGCGTGAAGGTATCGGTACGGACAAGAATGCCTACGACTGGCCTTTGATGCGTGTGGAAGAGATGATTCTCATCCAGGCCGAAGGTCTCGCCATGAGCGGCCAGACCACACAGGCGCTCCAGGTGCTCAACGACTTCGTGAAGACTTATCGCGACCCGTCATACAATTTCACCAATACTTCTGCTGAGGCCATCCAAAACGAAATCTGGAAACAGCGCCGCATTGAGCTCTGGGGCGAAGGCTTCTCTATGGCCGACATCATGCGTTTGCGTAAGCCGGTGGTTCGCATTCACGGTAGCAACAAGGCCAATTGGCCAGATGCTTTCGCATTCAACATCGCACCCGACGATCCTTACCTCTTGCTCCGCTTCCCGCGTGACGAGACTAACAGCAACCGTGGTGTAACTCCAGCCGACAACAACGAAGGCACTTTGCCCCAGCCGGGACAGAACGCTGCCTTGCTCGACGGCGTGACCGACTAAAAAACAGAAAACTGGAAAGGCGGAAGCCTCGAAACGACCTCCGCCTTTCCATTCCATAATAATCAAACAAAGAATCATCCACATGAAATGGTTTAATAAATCATATATCGTCGCCCTGGCTGCCGTTCTCTCGTTCTCAGCCTGCGACTATGAGGACGACTATACGCCGGGTGCCGCTGCCGGTGCTGACACGGTGTATTTCGAGTCTCCCGTTCAAGAGGTGGTCTTCAACGCTGCGTCGAAGGACATTCCCGTCGTTTTGAAGCGTGCTGATGCAACCGCAGAAAAGACCTACGAAATCAAGGCTGTTTGCGATTCTGCCTCTTATTTTGAAGTACCTGCCAGCGTCACTTTCGCTGCTGGCGAAGCAGAGAAAACCATCACGGTCAAGGCAACTGAAAGCCTCCCGTTGAATGTTGAAGTGATGCTCGAACTTCGTCTCGATGGAAACGCTTCAGTCAACGCTTACGCTCAGAAAATGCCAGTTGCCAGCCTCATCGTTCTGAAGGAAGACTATGAAGTGGTTTCTCACGGCGTTTATACCAACCAGTGGACTGGAGAGGGTTGCAACTGCGTGCTCCAATATTCTCCTACTCTTGAAACCTACCGTTTCGTCAATCCGTTTGGCACGGGGGTTAACGTGCTCTTCACTTACGATGCCACGACACACTTCGGTACGTCTGTTTCAAAGCAGCTTGCCACTGGTTTCGTACATCCTAAGGAGGGTAATGTTTACGCGAAGCCAGCCGCTTTAAACAAAAATGGCAACAACGTCTACTTTGACGAGGCCAACAAGATTTGGAAGATTGGTCATCAGTGGGTTGTTGCTGCCGGAAGCTTTGGCGCTGATATCGACACATTCGAAGTGACAGAATAAAACCCAAGCAGGCCTTGCACCACGGCATTCTCCCTCGTCAATCCCGACGAAGCCGATGTTGCAACGCCGCCGCTTGTGCATAAAATGTATATAAAAACAGCGAGTCTTTTTAGGCTCGCTGTTTTTTTGTTAACGCTGATGGGATTTTTAGGAATTGGGCCGCAGGTGTTAATCAAACATGCTAAATTTGTGGTGTTACATATCATAAATTCTATAACTGACTAACTTAAAACGTAGCATGAAACATCTTTTACCCCTCAGCCTTCTCGCCCTCGGTTTGGCCCTCGCCAGTCCGGGCGTGGCAATGGCCGGAAACGGTCTGGCAGCCTCTGTCGCTGTGGCCGACGATGCGCTGGAAACAGCCAAGAAAGAAGCCCTCGACTTGTTGGAAAACCGAACAGAAGAAGGCACCATGCCAGGCTGCTATACGGCAGAAGCCCGTAGCGAACTGAAAGCCGCTATTGAGGCCGCCGCAACGAAAGACGAAGTGACCAAGGCCGTCAACGCCTACAAGGTCGCTGTGGTCAAACCGAAAATCAGCGACAGCGAGCATGAATATTGGTATTACCTTGTCTCTGGTCCGTCGATGACTTATTGCCAGGATGCCGTTGTCTACGATATGAGCCAGAAGGCAAATGAGCAGCTCCGATGGAACGACCGTTGTCCGAACGCCCGCTGTATGTGGAAATTCGTGGCAGGCGATGCAACGGGAAAAACCGTAAAACTCGTCAACAAAGCCACTGGCTTTTATATGAAGAACCCTGGCGGTCTCGGCGCAAAGGTCATCACGGTGTCTGTCAAGGCCCAAGGCACGGCGTTCTCGCTCAAGACGCTCGGCGAGCAACGCGGCTTCCTCATTCAGCGCAATAGCGAAAATCCCGTACACGCCGACAAGAGCGGCGTGGTTGTGGCTTGGCGTACCACCTCGCTCGGCAGCGCCTCCGTCTGGCATTTCGATGAAGTGTCAGACTGCGATTTGGCCGCCAGCGGTGAGGGTGCCGACAGTAAATACAAGTTGGTGTGGGCCGACGAGTTCAACAACGATGGCCCCATCGATAGCAAATACTGGAGCTTTGAAAAAGGCTTCGTGCGCAACCAAGAGCCGCAATGGTATCAGGAAGACAATGCCGTTTGTGAAGGAGGTAATCTCGTCATCACAGCCCGTAAGGAAACCGTGAAAAACCCCGGTTACGTTGAAGGCTCTTCCAATTGGAAACTCAATCGCCCAACGGCCGACTATACTTCTTCCTCCGTCATCACCAACGGCAAAGTCGACTTGCTCTATGGCCGCATGGAGGTGCGGGCCAAAATCCCAACTTCAAGCGGGGCCTGGCCGGCCATCTGGTGTAAAGGTTATCCCGCTACAAACGGCTCATGGCCAGCGTGTGGCGAAGTGGACATCCTTGAGTTTTATTCCAAAGGCATCTTTGCCAACGTCGCTTGGTCCGACGCTAAGGGTGCGAGCCAGTGGCGCACGGTGAAAACACCCTTCATCCATTTTACTGCTATGGACAAAGACTGGAGCGACAAATACCACGTCTGGCGCATGGATTGGGACAGCACCTCTATACGTCTCTTCCTCGATGATGAGTTGCTCAATGTGACGTCATTGAAGCGCACCGTCCAACCCGTAGGCGACTTCTGCAAGGTCGAGAATCCCTTCAAGACCCCGATGTTCCTCTTGCTCAACCTCGCCTTGAAGACGAGCGACAACATCGACGAATCAGTGTTCCCCTTGAAGTATTACATCGACTATGTCCGCTTCTATCAGCTGACCGACACCCCTTCAACCGGCATCTCCACGCTGGCAGGAAACGTCTCGAAGCAATGGCTCCTCACTGCCGACAACGCCTCATACGTCAACCTCGAAGGCTTCGGTGTCAATCCCGTCGTTCAGCTCTGCGACCTCTCCGGCCGCGCCTTAGCCACCTATACCCCCAAGGCCGACACCACCTTTGAACTTCCCTCACAGGGCAAAGGCGTCTTCCTCGTCAAGGTATCGGGCAGCAATGCCACCCGCACAGCCAAGGCCATGATGAAATAAGTAGAATGATCCTTGCAAGGTAGTGCGATAGGCCCCTCGCAAGGCAACGTTTTCTGTCCCTGCATGGATAGTATAAAATAAACAGATAGCTAAAAAGTAAATTTGAGAAAAGCGTAGCGATTCAACTGAAAGAGTGGTCGTTACGCTTTTGCTTTTGATGTGGAAAAGGTCGTTTGCAGACATCCAAAAGCCACACAACGCAAGAGTTCAGTTACCACATCATTACTGCCGTAATGTGTGAACTTCCAGAATAAGCATCTGTTTTTCTGCGATTTGCGTAATTTTGCGTAGCTGTTGGTAACTCACGGTAAACTAATTTTGTCACCAAAAAAGAAGTGAGTTATGCGAAGTACATTCAAGGTCTTATTCTACGTGAAGAAAGGCAGTGCAAAGCCCAACGGCAACCTGCCACTGATGTGCCGCCTTACGGTGGACGGAGAGATTAAGCAGTTCAGTTGCAAAATGGAAGTTCCACCCCATTTGTGGGATGTGAAGAACAACCGTGCTTCGGGCAAGAGTGCCGAAGCGCAGAGAATCAACCGTGCGGTTGACAAGATTCGGGTGGAGGTGAACCGCCGCTACCAAGAACTGATGCAGACAGACGGATATGTGACCGCTGCCAAACTGAAAGATGCCTATCTCGGTATCGGTATCAAGCAGGAAACCTTGCTGAAACTCTTTGAGCAGCACAATGCGGAGTTTGCAAAGAAAGTCGGACACAGCCGTGCCAAAGGAACATTCCAACGGTACATAACCGTCTGCAAGCATATTCGGGAGTTCCTGCCCCATACATACAAGCGTGAGGATATTCCCCTCAAAGAGTTAAACCTCACGTTCATCAACGACTTCGAGTATTTCCTGCGCACGGTGAAGAAATGCCGCACTAATACCATTTGGGGCTATATGATTGTGTTGAAGCACATCATTTCCATAGCGAGAAATGACGGTCGTCTGCCGTTCAATCCCTTTGCAGGGTATATCAACTCTCCCGAAAGCGTGGACAGGGGGTATATCACGAAAGAGGAGATACACACCATGATGAATACCGAGATGCCCGACAAGACCCACGAGCTTGTGAGGGACCTGTTTCTGTTTTCGGTGTTCACGGGGTTGGCATATTCCGATGTCAAGAACCTCACCACCGACAACCTGCAAACTTTCTTTGACGGTAACTTATGGATTATCACCCGAAGAAAGAAGACCAACACCGAATCGAATATCCGTCTGTTGGACGTTCCCCGAAAGATTATAGAGAAGTATAAGGGGATGGCAAAGGACAATAAGGTTTTCCCCATGCCAAGTAATACGACCTGCAACAAAAAGCTGAAAGCCATAGCCGATTTGTGCGGTATAAAGACACATTTAACATATCATGTCGCAAGACATTCGGCAGCAACTACCATACTGTTATCCAACGGAGTACCCATTGAAACCGTCAGCCGCCTGTTGGGGCATACCAACATAAAGACCACTCAAATCTACGCGAAGATAACCGCCCAAAAGATAAGTCAGGACTTGGAACTGTTGTCCGACAAGTTGGGGGATATGGAGAAAAGCATTTGCAGTGCCATTTGATAACCCATAAAGAAGAATACAGATGAAAGAGAAACGAAGCATCATCACGATGGACGGACAGGGCAACATCGCCCTGCCGACCGATACAGTCTCCATTGCCATGACCGAGTGGGAACTCTGCGAGTTGTTCGGGGTTATCGCCCCAACAATCCGAGCAGGGATAAAGGCTCTTTGTAAAAGCGGTGTTTTGAGGGAATATGAGACAAAGCATACCATCAAACTGTCGGACAAACGCAGCATGGAGGTTTACAGTCTTGAAGCCATCATCGCCCTTGCTTTCCGCATCAACACATTCGGAGCGGAACAGGTTCGCAGAGCCATACTTGAAAGACTGTACTTGCGAAAAGAAAAAACAGGCATCTTCTTTTCGCTGAACATCACTGATACGGCAAATCCGAAATACTTTGCATAGGCGTATTGCCATTCACACATACTCACGCACCCGAAGAAGCATCTGTTTTCAGCTCTGTTTCTTCGGATTTTTTGTTTTTACAGCCCCGAACAGCCCCGAAGTATTTTTTGCTGCGTTCTGCTGTGATTTGCGTATCAACTTATCCGACAGTTGATTATACTTTTGTAGCTGACATTTTTTCAAACTTAAATCATTGGAATATGGAAGCAAACAAAGTAAATGACAGCCACCGACCGCCCACAGATGGCGGCATGGCAAAGGAAGAGTTTATCCGTGTCGGCACAACGCTCTACAAGATTGTGGAGCAGCCAAGACTGAACGGAGGGTATGTAAGGAAGCGCATCGCATGGAACAACGAGACCCTGCGCCAAGACTATGGCAAGGACTACATCGGCAGCGTACCCAAGTATGACGGCTTCTGCACCGTACCCGAACACGTCAGCTATCAGCCTGTAATCGGCAAGTTCCTTAACCTCTACGAGCCGATACCCCACCAACCGCAAGAGGGTGATTTCCCCTCTGTCCGCTCATTGGTGGAACATATCTTCGGGGAGCAATACGAGTTGGGAATGGACTATCTTCAACTGCTCTACCTGCAACCCATTCAGAAGTTGCCCATCCTGCTGTTGGTGTCGGAGGAGCGCAACACAGGCAAAAGTACATTCCTCAATTTTCTGAAAGCCCTGTTTCAGAATAACGTGACATTCAACACCAACGAGGATTTCCGCAGCCAGTTCAATTCCGACTGGGCTGGGAAACTCCTTATCGTGGTGGACGAAGTATTGCTGAGCCGCCGGGAGGACAGCGAGCGGTTGAAGAACCTGAGCACGGCACTATCCTACAAGGTGGAAGCCAAAGGCAAAGACCGTGACGAAATTGCGTTCTTCGCCAAATTCGTGCTGTGTTCAAACAACGAGTACCTGCCTGTCATCATTGATGCAGGTGAAACCCGTTATTGGGTGCGCAAGATAGACCGCTTGCAGTCGGATGATACCGACTTCCTGCAAAAACTGAAAGCGGAGATACCTGCTTTTCTCCACCATTTACAGCATAGGCAGCTATCCACCGAAAAGAAAAGCCGTATGTGGTTCACGCCCTCACTACTGCATACCGAAGCCTTGCAGAAGATTATCCGCAGCAACCGCAACAGATTGGAGATAGAGATGCACGAGCTTATCCTTGACATTATGGAAAGTGTAGGCACGGACACTTTCTCTTTTGACTGCAACGATATTTTTCTTTTGTTGCGGTATTCACAGGCAAAAGTGGAGAAACATCAAGTACGCAGGGTATTGAAAGAGTGTTGGAAACTTAATCCTGCACCCAACACGCTTACCTATACCACCTATCAGTTGGACTATACCCGTGACTGTCACTATTCGCCCATGCGGAAGACAGGACGGTTCTACACCGTGACAAAATCGTTTTTGGAAACACTATGATTATTTTGATGAAATGATGAATAAGTATATAAATATATTGAAATATAGATATTTACATTCTCATCAAACATTCATCAAAAGTATCTCACTGATGAAAGGAGAAAACAGGACGGACAGACCATGCCCGACACCGTAAACGATGAATTTCTCTTTTCGTGAGTGGTTTGATGAATAAATGATGAGATGATATATAGATATAAATCAATGTGTTAAACCATATGTTCATCAAATCATCGCTTTATCAACCATCATCAAATCCGTAGGAATATACATTATGACAATACAGGAAGCAAAACAAATCAGAATAGCAGACTATCTGCAAAGTCTGGGGTACACACCCGTCAAGCGACAAGATAGCAGCCTTTGGTACAAGTCACCGCTGAGAGAGGAAGCCGAAGCCTCGTTCAAGGTAAACACCGAACTCAACCAATGGTATGACTTCGGCATCGGCAAGGGTGGCAATATCATCGCATTGGCTTCGGAACTCTACCGCTCCGACAACGTGCCGTATCTGTTGGAGTGCATCGCCAAACAGACACCGCATCTGCACACCGCCATCCATGTACCATTTTCTTTTGGTCGGCAATCCGTTTCAGAACCGATGTACCGACATCTGCAAGTTTCGGAGTTATCCTCTCCTGTACTATTATCCTATTTGCAGGAGCGAGGAATAAGCACCGAACTCGCCAAGAGGGAATGTAAGGAACTGCATTTTGAAAACAAGGGCAGACCATACTTCGCCATCGGTTTCCCGAATATGGCAGGTGGTTATGAGGTGCGCAACCGCTATTTCAAAGGTTGTGTCGCTCCAAAGGACATCACCCATATCCGACAAAGTGGAGAACAGCCGACAACCTGTTATCTTTTCGAGGGCTTCATGGATTACCTCTCGTTCCTTTCCATCCGTGTGAGGAACAATCCGCAATGCCCCCGACTGACCACGCAGGATTATATCATCTTGAACTCCGTTTCCAATCTCGCAAAGGCGGAGGGCATATTGGCTGACTATTCCCAAATCGGCTGTTTCCTTGACAACGATACGGCAGGACGGACAGCCTGTGAGCATCTGCAAGCAAGGTTCGGGGAACGCCTTTCCGACAAGTCCATACACTATAGTGAGTATAAGGACTTGAACGACTACCTGTGCGGTAAGCCCTTGTCCCAATCGGCAGAGCCGATGAAGCAGGAGAGGCAAGTCCAATCCGCAAGGCGGATGATGCAGCCACCGAAAAAGCGAGGGCTGAAGATGTAGGGAGTGAGAACGCTTGCAGCCGTGCGGATATTTACAAGCGGAAAATACCATAGCTTATTAGGGAATTTTCCGAGCCGCATTGCAAGCAACGCTGAAAATTCCCCAATAAGCCAAAGAGGTTGCACCTCTCTGGACTCTCCCAAGCCAACGGCAGAAGCCGTACAGGAGAATAATCAACCATTGTTTCACAAGCTAAAAAAGAAAGGAAAACCATATATGGGATTTGTCGTATTACATATGGAAAAGGCGCACGGTTCCGACAGCGGAACGACCGCCCACATCGAGCGTTTTATCATACCGAAGAACGCCGATCCAACTCGCACGCATCTTAACCGAAAACTCATCGACTATCCCGATGGAGTGAAAGACCGAACAGCAGCCATCCAACACCGTTTGGAAAACGCAGGGTTGACACGCAAAATCGGTAACAACCAAGTACAGGCAATCCGCATCATCGTGTCGGGAACGCATGAGGACATGGAGCGTATCGAAAAAGAAGGCAGATTGGACGAGTGGTGTGCCGACAACATGAGCTACTTTGCCTTCATGTTCGGTAAGGAGAATATTGTGGCTGCGCACCTTCATCGGGACGAGGAAACGCCACACATACACATCACCCTTGTTCCAATCGTAAAGGGGGAACGTAAGCGCAGGAAACGGGAGGAACAGACAAAGAAACGCTACCGCAAGAAGCCGACCGACACCGTAAGACTGTGTGCCGATGACATTATGACACGGCTGAAATTGAAGACCTACCAAGATACCTACGCCATTGCGATGGCAAAGTACGGATTGCAGCGTGGCATAGACGGTTCAACGGCACGGCACAAGTCCACGCAGCAGTATTATCGGGACACACAGAAACTTGTCGATAGCCTCAAAGCGGAAGTGGTAGATTTGCAGGAGCGGAAAGAAGCGGCACGGCAGGAACTCCGCCAAGCCAAGAAAGAGGTGCAGACTGAGAAACTGAAAGGCGCAGCCACGACCGCAGCGACCAACATAGCCGAGAGTGTCGGTTCTTTTTTCGGCAGCAACAAGGTCAAGACGCTGGAGAGGGAGAACAAGAATCTGCATGAGCGTGTATCAGAACTTCAAGAAGAAGCCCGACAAAGGGAACAGCAACAGGCGAAACACATACAGGAGATAACAGACGCTTACGAGCTGCGACACCGCAAATTGTCCGAGTTTACAGACTTTGTGAAACGCTACTTCCCATATGTGGAGAAGCTGATACCGACAATAAATTTCCTGCGTGAACGCTTGGGCTTCAATGACGATATTATCCGAAGATTATGCACATTCAAGGACGTTCCCATAAAAGGCAAGCTACATTCTTCCGAGTTCAACCAAGGCTTTGAAACCCAACGTGCCGTCTGCTCCATTAAAGAGGATGAAAATGGAAAGTTCGATTTCAAGATTGATGGAGTATCACATATAAGCTGGTTCAGAAAGAAGATGAACGAGTTTAGGGAAGCTATCGGAATACCGAAACCAAGACAAAACAGAGGTATGCAACTGTAAATCAAAATAAAGTCCGTGATTGTTGAATGACATATCACGGATTTTTTGTACTTTTGCACTCGGATTGAGGCAACTCTATCCAAGACATAAGAAAAAGAAGCGTTATGCTTTCTTGTAAGTCGAGAACGTAGGAAATTCAAGACACTGCACAAGGATGGCATAGTGGTTCTCACGCATATAGCGTGGGCTGCTATACTACATTCGTGCATTTAGGTTTCCTACGACCTTCGACTTAGAATGTTGCATTGGTAGTCCACGTTTCTGCATTTGAGCATCCGCTTCTTTGGGCTAAGAAGCAAAAAAGAAAACTATATGAAACAAAAAGTTCCACTATCAAAAATGAACATGACAAAAACGCTATTATCAGTTATGCTTTGTTGCTGTTGCAGCATTATGGCTTTCGGGCAGAACATGACCCAAGAAATTGAAAAGATTATCAAAGGGAAGCAAGCGTCTGTCGGGGTAGCAATTATCCATAATGACGATATAATTGCCATTGCCAACGAGGACAAATATCCCACTATGAGTGTATTCAAATTCCATATAGCAGTGACAGCTCTGAAAAAAATGGAAGCAGAGAATATTCCGCTGGACAAAATGGTGTATATCAAACAGAAAGAAATGCTGAAAAACACGTATAGCCCGTTAAGGGATAAATATCCCGACCAAGGGATTCGTATATCTTATAGGGATATAATCAAATACACAGTATCGATTAGCGACAACAACACATGCGATTGGTTAATAAGGTTTGTTGGTGGTATTGATAAAGTGGACTCCTACATAAAATCTCTTGGGATAAAGGATATGAATTTCACGGAGACAGAGGAAAGCATGCATACGGACATTATGTTATGCTACAACAATTGGAGCACACCATTAGCTATTGCGCAATTGCTCAAGAAACTTCATACAGAAAATATTTTGACAAAAGAGCATTTTGCGTTTTTAGAGACAGCCATGCTTGATTGTGTGTCTGGCAAGAACAAACTAATAGCGGGGTTGCCTACCGATATAAAATTTGGGCATAAAACGGGACGTTCTAACCGAACTGCTGATGGCATACAGATAAGCGAGGGAGATGCAGGAGTGATATATCTTCCCAACGGTGAGAAGTGCTACATTGTCGTTTTGATAAAGGATTCTCGTGAGTCTGATGATGATAACGCCAAAATAATGGCAGATATATCAAATATAGTTTATCGTCATTTGAATAAATAAAAATCCAATTGTAATGAATCAAAGTCTCTAACATATATTTGTTGGAGACTTTTTGTTAAATTTCATATCGGAAAAGTGTGCGTTTCAATAAAAAGTAATAACTTTGCAAATGAAAGAGTTATTTGACAGTATAGCACCGCAAAACGCTGAAAATAGCACAGTTGCTAACTCGTTACCACTGTTTCTCAAATACTCAGTTAAATGTTTATTCTTCAAACGGTTATATTAAACCGTTGAAAATCTAAAATAATTTTGAACACCTACTTACTATTTAAGTAGGCAACAAGCCTATGCAAAAATAAAGAAAACAGCAGTTCCTGCATGACTTCACGCAGAACCTGCTGTTTTCTTTTTGACCGACGTTTCGTTGGTTGTCTGGGCGTGCCTCAAAAGGTCGGTAAAGAGGCGCCAGCGCCCCTGAAAGGGGCTCATATTTAGGGTAGGGGCTTGCCCCTACCTCTTGGGCCGATTAATGAACCTCGCCCCTGTAAGGTAGGGTGTTCAAAATCCAGAAAAATAAAGGTTTGTAAAGAGGCAGCAGCGCCCTCGCAGCGGAGATTTGCGCTGGCCCGCATAATCGTCTGTTGCGGCGCCAGCATTGTAGCTCACTTTGCTTGCAAAGTGAGGGCCACGAACACGTAGCGAATATAGCCAGCGCTCTGGGGCATATCTTCGTTGGATTTTTAGCTCGTGCTTGGCCGCCGCAATATTCGCTCCCCCTCACTTTGCGAGCAAAGTGAGCTACAGTGCTTCGCCCCAGGCCTTCGCCGAATGTTCGCGAAGCTCCCCTTGTTGCTATGTCGCCATGCCATTTGGTTAAAAACCGCTCAGAGATTTTTCTGGATTTTGAACACCCTACCTGTAAGGGGCTCATATCTCGAATCCTATTGCGGGGCAAGCCCCGCCAACGATATGCGCCCCTTACAGGGGCAGAAGCGAGAATTGATGAGCTGCGGCGAGAG
>OCPW01000786.1_pt1 | contig 20892 bp, 16 predicted proteins | sample 1538761 | NCBI WGS metagenome assembly OCPW01 (sample SAMN04571724, study PRJEB22368) | human gut metagenome | biome: human gut; material: stool | host: Homo sapiens | place: Luxembourg | collected 2012-09-20
TGCGTATGGATATCCGAGTGAACTTTTTAAATTAGACATGGAACGACTAGGGATTGCTGCTAAGAGAAAGCCAGCAAAGGTAATTGGTTTCGCTCAGTACATAGAAAACAATCGTGGTACTAACGATTAGTACCACAAAATTTTTCCTTGCAGAAATATCGCTTGGAGATTATAATTTCCATAGGTGGACTTGCAAACCGACAGAAATTTATTCTGTGAATAGTAAACAAACCTGCAAGCCACCGGAACTACACACAATAATGACAATATAGCAATGGTACTGGATTGGTACTAAAAATATGTGAAACGAAGAATAACGTGTGGAAAAAGTATGAGTTATCAATACAAAACGGTATAGATAACTGCGCTGAAATAATCAAAATCAAACCAGACTTTGCGAGTTTGAGTAGAACAATTTTTGCTCGAATCCCTCTAAAATAGGGGGGCGGGCTCTTTTTTTACTTTCGTGATACACTTTTTGTAGCCAAAAGATATTGTGAAACAAATCTATGAGTAATTTCTTATATCCACAAAGGATATTTTTATTCCGAAAATATATCCATTTTTCCAAAAAATAAAAAATTCCATAACTGATTTAGTAATACGCGATATTTTATCCCATATGTATTTTGAAAGAACAAATACAGAGCAAAGACAAGTAAGGTGGGCGGCTGATTAGTAAAAAAGGTTATAATGGGGAAGTAAGATTTATCAGGAGGAAGATGTTAATGAAAGTAATGGAGAATTCAATCAAGATATCAGAGGGGACAATCAGCGAGTTTGCGACTTATTTGCATGTAAGAGAAAATGCAAAAGCAACAATTCAAAAATACACGTCTGATATAAAAGCCTTTTTTCAATATATAGATGAAGATAAATGCATCAATAAAGAAATACTCTTACAATACAAGGACTGCCTGATCCAAAAATATGCAATTAATAGTGTTAATTCAATTTTAGCTGCGCTGAATCAATTCCTAGAATTTTTAGGTACGGGCAATCTGAAAGTCAGAAGAATTAAGATCCAAAAACAACCGTTTATACAAACCCAAAAGGAACTTACAAGGAAAGAGTATCAAAAATTAATCTATGCAGCAAAGAAAGATGGAAAGGAACAGCTTGCATTATGTATGGAAACAATCGCTTGTACAGGTATACGAATCAGCGAACTTAAATATTTTACAGCGGAACGGATTAAACGGGGAAAGATTGAAATTTATAATAAAGGAAAGTATAGAAAAATTTTTTTACCGAAACTTCTAAGAGAAAACTTACTGAATTATTGCAAAGAACATGGAATTAAAACCGGATGGGTCTTTATCACAAAAAGTGGAAAATTAAAAGATAGAAGTAATCTATGGCGGGAAATGAAAAATTTACAAAAAAAAGCTGGAGTGGCAGAAACAAAAATTTTCCCACATAATCTAAGACATTTGTTTGCGCGAAGTTATTATGAGGATACAAAGGATCTTGCTGGCCTGGCAGATTTACTAGGACATAGTAGTGTTAATGTTACAAGAATATACACAGCGACTACAGAATCTGTTTTCCAAAAACGAATAGATAGGTTTATTGAACAAAAAATATTAGGAGTACAACATAATATCAGTTATGTTGTAGACAAGGAAGATTCTGTGAGGTATACTTGGCCTTAAGAAAAAGTCGTTGTGAAATAAGGTTATTTATCATCTGACATGAAGGTGATTTTTGTCTAATCAATTGCCGTTTTTGTGCAATTTATAATGAAACAGGTCATATTTAACTTATTAACAAACAAAACAGATATGAAAAATCAGTTTACAACATAACTGATATTATGTTGTATTGATTTTGCAATGGATAAGGAGTAACGATGGCATATACTGTAAGAAAATTACTTGAATCAGAACAGTTTCCAAAAATGAAGCTGCTTTGCGGTGAAAAAGGTCTAGATTTGGAAGTGAAAGGCATTCGAATAATCGAAATTGAAGATATGGAGCGATACCTGACGGGTGGTGAAATACTCATAACCAGTCTTCAGGTATATTTATCATGCAGTGATCGAGAAGTAGAGCAGCATTTTGAAGATTTAGTTAAAAGTGAGATAAGCGGATTCATTGTAAAGAAAAGAAAAGAATATGATCCTACAGGACGCAGATTGAGTTTATTAGAAAAACACTGCAAAAAATATGAAATTCCTCTGGTAGAAATTCTAGGAGATTTCGATTACTGGGGAATTATCCGTCATGTTATGATACAGGTATTCGATAAAGACACTGCACGCTTAAAGTATTTTAAGATTACACACGATAGTTTTAATTCGTTTATTTTAAAAAATAATGGATCAAGTAATACAGCAAGTGATATTATCAAATTTTTAAGTATCATGATCGAGAATCCTGTTGTATTGTATTATGGTAATCTTAATTGTATGGTTTCAACAAACTCGGACAACTCCAAGTTAATATTGTCAGATGAAATTCAGCCATATAAACCCAATATTATTACGAAATTTCAATATATGAAGCAGATGAAAGGAAGCTGTGTTCAATATGTAGTGAAATTTGCCATATTGAGTGAGGTGGAAGTATATATAACAATAACAGAAGAAAATAGAGAACTGACAGAACTTGATTATATGGCAATCGAAAATGCGATTATTAACTTGCAGTATGGATTTTTGAGTGAATTTGCACAGGATGAAGAAAAAAAGACGTATCAGAGAGATGTTATCCATAATATTCTGAATGGATTACTGAGTTCGAAAGAAATGACTGAAGCGGCAGCACAGCTCGGAATGAAAGAAAGCGATACTTACAGGGTTGTTGATTTTCATACCGTCACAAGAAATGAACAAAGAAAATATACAAAAGAACAGCTTCACGAAGTAGGTGTTATCGAGGGTGAATTGATGCATCTTTTGCCGGATGCGCTTATTTACAGAAATATGGATCAGATTGTTATGATTCAACAGGTAGATTCCAATCAGACAGAACTGGAATATCAGAAAGAGATGGAAGAAATAGAGGAGGTTATCCAGCAAAGCATCCTTTATAGAAAGAAAGATACAGACTTTCAGATTGGTATAGGAAAAAGTGTGGAAGGGTATCAACGATTGAAAGAATCTTATCACGAAGCAAGTCAGGCTATCAAGTATATTGAGATTATCCGCCAGGTGACTGGTGATAAGAATAAGTCAGTAGTAAATTATTCGAACCTCGGATTTTTCCAGATATTCGGCAAAGTTGATGATATGACGGAATTGGAAAGATGCATTCCGGAAACATTAAAGAAATTATATTTATATGATGATGAACATAAGGGAGAATTGATTACAACCTTGCAGATGTATCTTAGAAATAACCAAAGCATCAAGAAAACCGCAGGTGCAATGTTTGTTCATTATAGAACGATATCTTACCGGATGGAAAAAATAAAAGAAATTACCGGAATAAATTTTGACAATGCGAATGAAGTGCTTGCAGTCAGCAATGGTCTGGTTATTTATAAAATGTTAAACAAATAGAACAGAAAAAGAAAGAGAAATCGTGTTGAGGCATGGTTTCTTTTTTTATTGATTTTGAAAATTATATAAATGTGGTGGAACACTTTTTACAAAAATTTCTCAAAAAGATTTCCGCTTTGTAACATTACTATTTTTAAAGAAAAGAACTACAATTTACTCGTTTAAACGGAAACCTTGAATATCTAAGTTTGAATATGGAAGCGTGAATGATGAAAAAACAGGTTGATATTGAGACAGAAAAAAAAGCAATACAGGAACCATCACTTGCACAGGATATCATTCAGTTGCTTTTGAAGATTGTGATTATTATTTTTGCAATCATTCTTATTTTTACATTCCTGTATGGAATTGCAAGAATCAATGATGTATCTATGAAACCGGCAATCAAAGATGGAGATCTGGTCATGTATTACAGGCTGGATAAGAGATTTGTATCTGGTGATGTGGCAGTATTTGAAGACAATGGAAGGAATACAACAGGTAGAGTTGTTGCAGTTGCAGGGGACACCGTAGATATTACGAAAGATGGACTGAAGATAAATGGTGCAGACCAGGTATCACAGGATATCTATTTTGATACCACTCAATTTAAAGATGGAGTGGATTTCCCGATAACAGTCGGAGAAGGTCAGGTATTTATACTTGGCGATAACAGACCGCAGGCATCGGACAGCCGAACATTTGGCTGCATTGATTTGAACGATGTCAAAGGAAAAGTTATAGCGGTTATTCGGACCAGAGGAATCTAATCCCCTCCTCCGTTAATCAAATATAAACCAATCTAAATTTCACAAAGGAGGAATTATTATGAGCATTAAAACATTATCTAAAAAAATGCTCGCTATTGTCGCAGCAGGTGCTATGACAATGGGACTTGCAATGCCGACATCGGTATTTGCAGCAGAAGGGGACACGACAACCACGGTAAAAGAAGCCTATATCAGTAAAACCTTTAATACAGAGGTTGGAAAGGACGAGACATTTTCTTTTACAGCTACACAGGTGGCAGGTAGTACTGCGAATGTTACTATTCCGAATATTACATTTGCAGACACTGATACAGGAAGTAAAACAAAAAGAGCTAAAGTTACATTTCCAGAAGAGTGGCCAGATGCTGGTAAATACGAATATACAGTAACAGAGACAGGAGCTACCCCTGCAATTACTGATGGGGAGCACCAGAAAATGATTATGTCACAGGCTAAATATACAATGGATGTATATGTTTCAAATGTTGGCAATAAACTTGCGATTTCCAACATTATCGTTAATAAGACAAAAGACGATGATGGAAATACAGCACAAGATACAACAGGTAAAGTAGATATCAGTAATACGGATAAGAATGGATTTAACTTTACTAACACATATGTACAGGAAGCCGGTACCGGTACTGATCCGGTAAACCCAGGTCCAGATTACACAACGTATGGCTCATTGGATGTATCTAAGAAAATTAAGACAGATGCAGCAGATACAGCAGATACAAATAAAGAATTTGAGTTCACAGCAGACTTTACATTCCCGAATGGCACAGACGCAACTACATTAGGTGCAAAAGCAACTATTGGGGATTCTACAATATCTATAACAGGTACAAGCCATACATTTAAATTAAAACATGGTCAAAATGTAAAATTTACAGGACTTCCAGTAGGTACAAAGATTTCCGTAACAGAGTCTGCTACACCAAACTATAAAGGAAGTGCAGAGGTTATAATTAACAACGGAACAAAAGAAGCAGTTGCTGAAACAAAATATAATGAAGCACTTACAGTATCTGACAAAACACTTGGACAGAACAAGAATACAGTTGATGTAACCAACACATACAATTACGTACCGACAACTGGTATTATCATGAACACTCTTCCATATGTTCTGATGATCGCTCTTTGCGGTGCAGCACTGATGGCATTCGTTGCTTTCAAACGCAGAAGATTACAGAAATAATTTTATAAATGAACTGGGAAAGGGGATGTGTGCGGCGTTGCTCCGCCGCATTCCCTTTTTCTAAATCAAGAAGAAAAGCAGGAATATTTCATATGAAAAAAATAGCAAAGTTCATAGTGAATGGAATCGATCATATGGTAAATCTGATAGCATTGTTGCTGGTTCTTATGACAATGTTCCTGTCATGCTATATGTTATGGGATTCAAACCAGGTTTATCAGGCGGCAGATGCGAAAAACTATGAAGCCTATATTCCAACAGAAAAACATACAAAATCATTTGAAGAATTACAGAAAATTAATCCGGATGTGATTGGCTGGATCCGGGTGAACGATACCAATATCAATTATCCGCTGTTACAGACAGATGATGATGATACTTATATGAATACAGATGCAGAAGGAAAATATTCTTTAAGTGGAGCTATCTTTTTGCATTGTGGTAATAAGCCAGACTTTTCAGATTTTAACAATATTATTTATGGTCACCACATGGAAAAGGAAAAGATGTTTGGTGATATCGGTAATTTTACGGATGAGACATATTTTGATGAGCATCCGTATGGAAATCTTTTCTTTGACGGAAAAGATCATGGAATCGAATTCTATGCATTGATGCAGGTAGATGCCTATAATGAAACGATTTTCAATGTGTGCCCAGACACATCAGAGGCAAAGCAAGCGTATCTGCTGGAAATAATAGACAATGCTTTATATAAACGAGAGTTGAACATTACTGAAGATGATCATCTGGTTTTGCTGACCACATGTACATCTGATATGACAAATGGAAGAAATGTATTAGTGGGAAGGCTGACAGACCAGGTTTATCCGGCAAAAGAAAAAGCAAAGAATCTTGGCACGGGAATTGATCAATTAAAAGATATGATTACGAATGTTCCAGTTATCATTTGGATGATTCTGATTATTATAGTCTTACTACTGTTGAATAGACAACTAGGAAAGAAGGGAAGGAAAAAACATGAAAAGAATTGAGTTAAAAAAAGTCAGCATTGTGTTCCTGACCATGCTTCTTTTCCTGAGCATACAGATACCAGCCTATGCAGCTGATACTGATACTACAGTGAAAATACCAGTGGAACAGGTATTTAACAGCCAAAACAAGGATGCTTCGGATGAATTTATGTATGCTTTGCTAACAGATCAGTCAGATGCACCAATGCCTGATGGCAGCAGTAATCAGCGATATGTCTGGAACATGAAAGGCAATATAGCTGCGGAAATTACCATGAATATCAGAAATGCAGGTCAGTATCATTACAAAATCTGTCAGATAACAGAGAAGAAAGAAAATTATAGCTATGATGAGAGAAACTATGATATTACAGTGGAAGCATTTTATAATGCAGATAATCAGTTGAAAGTAATAACGGTGGTTGAAAACCAGGATGGAGAGAAAGTTTCAGGAATTTCTTTTAAAAATAGTTATACTTGGCAGGGAAAAGATAAATCTAGACCATCATTGATATCAAAAATCAGTAAGAGCAATAGTGTAAAGACTGGAGATGATAGTCCTATCATGGGATATTTTACATTATTACTGGGTTCATTGGTTTGCCTGATTGCTTTGATCAGAGAAAACCAGAGAAAGAAGAAGGGAGATGCACAAAATGAGGCACAATAAGTGGAATAAATACTTGAAAATTGCATGTTCCTGGATTTTGATTTTTTCTATGTGCTTTTTATCTCTGAATACGGTAAATGCATCAGCTGAAGATACAAACGCTTTTGAATCAGAAAGTGAAGAAACAAAACAGGAAACGGAGAAACAAATCCCGGACAGTATCGAGGTGGCTCAGCTGAATGCTGAAATTCAAAATAGAGTTGCGAATGGTGAAGTGCCATCAACAGATCGAGTAAAGTATGTAGATGAAGATGGAAAAACGATTGAGGGAGCACCGACAACCATTGAGCTTGGAAAAATTTCTGATCATACAGAAATAACCATAGCTGATAAAAATTATGAATTTAAGAATGCCAAAGTAAGTGATGAAGACTGTGTATTTATCGGACAGTATGAAAATTATATTTATTATAGTACAGATGGCAATATTGCAAAGAAGCTAACAGATGAACAGTTGCTTGTAATGACTTACTCCGAGAGTAAAGATTCTGTTAATGAAGAAATCGAACAAGTAGCTACAGAAGATACGAATAAATCGGAAGAATCGACGGAACAGATTATTGATAATGAAGGAGGAACTGAGCAGCCAGAAGAACTGAACGTCCCAGAGAGCATATCTGTACAGAGCCTGGATGAAGCATTACAGATTAGTGTCGCAAATGGTGATGAAAATGCAACATCTACAGATCGGGTAAAATATGTCGATGTAAACGGAAATTCTATCGAAAATGCACCGACAACCATTGAGCTTGGAACGATTGCAGATCATAAAGATTTAGAAATTACTGGAAAAAATTATGAATTTAAGAGTGCAAGAGTAAATGGAAAAGATTGTGTCTATATCGGAAAATATAATGACACTGTATATTACAGCACCGATGGTGTGATTGCAATCAAATTGGATGATGGTCAGAAACTTACAATGACTTATCAGGAATATTACAATATTACAGTCAATGAAGAAATCCCGGAAGGTGGAGTAGCTGGTACGATTACGACAAAAGCAGGAACGGTAAAGGTAAATACTGCTGAAACGATACGTGTAAATGCTGGAGAAACGTGGAAGTTCACCGTGAAGCCAGGAACAGCTAATCAAGTCAGATATAAAATTGGAAGCGTTACAGCAGCAGATGCGTCTACAAGTATTAAACAAGTATCCGGAGATGAATATGAAGCCTATTATGAAGCCAATTTTCAGAAAGACGATACAGTAACGATTGCATATGATAAAGAGGGTGTATATCGTGTAACGATAAACAGAACAGCTAGTGATGGAACAGAATATTTAAATGAAGAACATAGTAAGGATGCACTTGATTTTACTTTTACAGAAAAGGATTTAGACGCAGAAAAAGCAATTGATATACCTGTAATTCATACGAAAAGAGGATATCGTTTAATAAATATGGCGATAAACGGTACAACGTTAGCAGAAACAACAGGTAACAATAGAGAAATTCCAACCGAAAAGGGGACTGGTCATGGAATAACAATGGACGCAAACTGTGGTGACACGTCTTATCTTGTAACCGTAGTAATGAATGATAGTTTCACTACACATTTCGGAGGTGAAAAAGATTGTTCTTACGAATATTCTATTAAAATAAAACTAAGAAGAGGAAACTGGCAAGATATAAATTTAAATCTGGTGCCGTATAAAACAGGACAACAAGTTTTAACTGTGAAATTATATACGGGCAGCGGACATAGAAGTGGCGATGGTCTTGATGTGGCAATGTGGAATCCAGATACTAAAAAACTGGATCCAATTCACGATAGTGATACAGTAAATATGGATTCTGTGGGAAGTCTCGCTGAAACACTTCATAAAAGACAAGTAAGAATTTTTTTTGCAAAAAGTAAAAACGGATATTCTTCTCCTGTTGGTGCTTATAAGGTATTTGGGAATGAAGGATCAACAGGTGGAAGAGTAATTGCGGAAACAGGAAAGGTCTATCAGTTATCAGCTACCACAATGGGGGAAACAGGTACTCTTGCAATTTATGATCAGATATGGCAAGAGGCAAAAAATGCTGCACAGGCTGCAGGATATACGGAATATGTAGCATTTTCAGGCGAAAAAACACTCAATACGGATTGGGAAATGTATGTAGTGAGTTTTACAACGACTAAAATAGATTATTATGTACATTATAAATCAGGACTGGAAGATGATTTAGCGGTTAGTAATATTCCGGATAATCAGGAATTATACCATAAAATACCAATGCATTCCTATGGAGATAATCCGTCAACAGCGGCAAATGAAGGAAGAAGTATAGGCGTATCTTTTACAGTTGGAGAAGGCAATGAAGTACCGACTTGTAGCGGATATGAATTTTTGGGATGGAAATTACAGAAAAAAGATGGAACGCTAAGCAGTGAAACGTATCAAAACAATGATGTATTTACTGTTTCGGAGGATAATGTTGAATATGCCGATAATACAAATCTTCCTTTTTGCTCACGTAATGATGAAGATGGATATCAATTCGTTGCACAGTGGAAGAAAATATCCACCAGAAGCGTAGTCGTAAAACATTATTTGAAAGTTCCAGATGGAACAGAGGTTTTGAAAAAAACAACACCAGGAACGATTTCTTTTGCTGAGAATAATGAAACAGTTACAGCACTTGCCACTCCGGAGCCGGCAGGTACATTTTCAGGGTATGTATTTGATAAGTCTGATATTAGAAATAATTTGGAGAAGGCGGTGACGAATGATAAATCTACAGATACGATTGAATTGAAACTATATTATAAACCAACTGTTTTAACGGTAAGAAAAACCGTAACCGGATACAATATGGAACCGAATAGATCGTATGAGTTTACAATAAAAGCCGTTCCACCATCAGGAACTGATGCAAGTACCGCTACTATAACGGCTGGGCAGATTTTCATAAAAAAAGGAACTGATGCAGTAAAGAATCTCACCTTTACAAATAATCAGGCTACGTTTACACTGGCAAAAGATGAATCCGTAGACATTAGTTGTCTGCCAACAGGATGGACATATACAGTTACGGAAACTAATCCTGGAAATATTTACAAGACAAGCTATAAATTGAATGGCAGTGATGCAACTGATGGAAGAGTAGCAGAAATCATAACTTCCACAACAGGAAATGATGAGGTTACGTTTACAAATGCATCTACAGTGGCACCTCCGGAAACAGGAAGAACCTTTTATGATAGCGAATGGATTTTATTGCTGATTGTTATATTGGTTATAAGTGCAGGTGGCATGACATTTCTTAGAAAAATGAAAAAGCGTTATTAGACAAACAGGAAGAATTATGCTTGAAATGTGTGAGTGAAAAGTATGATTCTTCCTTTTTCAATCAATGAGTTTATGTACGGGACAAAGAAAAAAGAGAGAGGTGAGCACTTATGCAGCTTACAAATACAACGGATTATGCAATCAGGATTGTCTGTTATTTGGCAATAAAAAAGCGCAGGGTTACAACGGCAAAATTAGCTTCTGAATTAAAGATTCCGGAGAGCTATATTCCCAAAATCACAAAGCAGTTAAAAAAAGAGAAGATTATTTCAGCTTCTGAAGGTACCAGTGGAGGATATGCCATTGCTAAAAATCCAGAAAAGATTTCTTTATTTGATGTCATATCATGTATGGAATCAACAATGGCAATCAGTCGCTGTCTTGAAAAGGATGGATTTTGCTCCAGAAACTATACGGATTGCTGTAAAGTACATCAAGTCTTATTGGACTTACAGAACACTTACAATAACCGATTAGAAAATGTGAAAATCTCTGATATTATCAGACCTGGGAAAGATGAATATTTTGGACGATTTTATATCATTCTGAAAGTTAATTTAGCGGAAAACAGTTATGAATGTATCTATTCTCATAACAGGGGGATTTATGATGATGTAAAAACTGCAGGAACATATGATGATTTTCTGAAAGTATATTGTGAAAAATATGTATGTGAAAAAGATTGTGAAAAGCTGCAGGAATTTTTGAAAAGCGATTCGTTGACAGAGCATTTGAAAAAGGGCTGTTCAGAAGAAGATATCGTTTATCAAAGAAGAAGCGAGAAAAACTCAGAGACTTATGTTTGGATGGAAGTAAAAAGATTTGTGGATGAAAATGAGAAAACTGCTGTTATTACATTCCATAATGCAAAAGTTATCCCTAACACAATTGTAAATATGGAACGGGAATTAAGACAAAAAGCACAGGATGAGACAAAACAGTATTGGAAAATGGTTTCGCTTCTGGCTGCAGTGTTGAATCACAATAATCTTATAGAAACAGAACATCAGGATGATATCTGTTTTTATACAAAACAAGTGTATCTTCAAATACAGAAAAACTATCCGGAGTATGGGATTACAGAGGAAGAAATAGAAAATGTCTCTCATCTGGCTTCAATTCATGATATTGGAAAAATCCGTGTGCCGATAGAGATATTGAATAAAAACGGTAAATTAACAGCTGATGAGATGGGAATTGTAAAGCAGCATCCTCTTACAGGGGCAGAGATGACATTGCGGTTTCCACGAGGAACTACGACAGAAAAACTTAATAAGTATAGCTATGAAATATGCAGATATCACCATGAAAGATATGATGGATCTGGTTACCCGGATGGACTAAAAGGTGATGAAATACCACTTTGTGCTCAGGTAGTAGGCCTTGTGGATGCTTATGATGCATTGGTTAGTGTACGCCCCTATAAAGGAAAATTAAAGCATGAAGAAGCCATAAGAATGATTGCCAACGGTGAATGTGGTGTATTTTCAAAAGAACTATTGCAGTGCTTTATAGCAGCGGCAATGCAATCGGATTGGGGAAAGCGAGTTGAGTAGATAAAAAGTGCGAATAGTACAAAAATATGGTGAAATTTATTGTAAATAATGGTACTCAGATTTTTGAATATGCGAATCTGATTGGTGAGGAAGAGAAAATTAGGACTTTGGTAAGAAATCTGGCAAATGCAGTGAGACAGAAAGATCAAGAAGGTTCGATGCGCATTCCTATAAGTTAAGCAAGTGTGATAGGGGAGATCAATAAAACAGATTAGCTGGAAAGGGAAGAGGCACCGTTACATAGGTACCTCTTCTTTTTAAAGAGTTGGCTCTTTTCCTGATACAGGAATTTGTATCTCCGGAGCATTGAGCAGTGCTGTGAAATTCTGTCGGATGATATTCAGTGTCTTTGCTTTTTCTGCAATTCCTGTTTTTCCCGGACAGTAGTAGCTTGTTCAGATTCAAGATTTTCAATCCGCTTTTGGATTTTATTGGAGCTTGGGATTTTGGTAACACCGAGATCCTGAAGCTCTTTTTTTAGTGAATCGTGGAGCTGGTATTCTGCCTGATGTTTGGTGCGGTATGCTTTTGGATTTTTAGCAGATTTACAATCTTCAATTACTTTACGACAAAGCCGGTAAGAATCGCAGTGTTTCTGAATGACTTTCTGCGTGCTCAGCTCACTGTTGATTTGTGCTATTCTTTGGTCGGCAACTTTCACAGAAGCTTCAATGTCAGATACATGCTGCTGGAAATCTTCATAATTCAGCAGATTATTTTCAGAAAGATAGTTGAAGGTACGAGCCGCTTCTTTCAGATTATTGAGTTTTGCCCAGCGTTCAAATCCCTCTCGATTGCCGGTCGTAACATAAGCGGAAATATTGATATACAGGCGAGCTTCTTTGGACAGATGCTTTGGAACTTTCACTTTGCCACGGTTTTTAGCCAGACGGATACGGACATTTTCTTCGCTATAATAACTTCCAAGAGATTTCATATAAGTGAAGTTTTTCTGTTCTGGTGCACGGAAGGATAGATGTTTTCCCTGTCGAACTTCATATCCTGCTAATTGCATCTTTTGCAGAAATTCCTCATAGTTGATGGAAGTCCAGATTGCCTTATCAACTGCAACACGTAGTTTGGCTTTCCAACTGGTGCCACGATGATATTCCATGTTCTCTTTATAGCTTTTTCCTTTTTCTCCGGATGGCATACTGGTGGCAAGTCCATTTTCATGGCAGATACGATTACTGATTCTGCAGAGTTTATGGTAGCTCCGCTTATTAGAGACGTACTTGTGATGATCAACAAAGCTTGCAGCGTTGAAGATGATATGGTTATGAATATGATTTTTATCAACATGGGTGCTGATCACGTATTCATATTTTCCTTTCAGGACTTCGTTTGCAAATTGTTGCCCTAAGCGATGGGCAGTTTCGGCATCAACTTCTCCAGGTTTAAATGACTGGATCAGATGAAATGCCAGGTTATCACCTTTGTCCATTCCATTCTTTTTTGCCATTTCTCTTGTCATAGAAAATTCAAGATCTGCAGTTTCCGGGGAACAGCCAAAACTGGAAACTAACAGTTTTTCATCTGTCTTATCTGGATTTATAATATAGTCCAGAGCTTTCTTGTCTGTTACTTTAATGGGGAAGATCTTAAGATACGCCATAATTCTTTCACCATCTCTTTCAATTCTTGCATTTCTTCCGGGGAAACACAAAACAAATTCTGTATATTTCTTTTTCTCTTTGCCATAGGAAGATTCTCCTTTCTTTGGTTCTTCGAAGTAGTGACTTCTGTGTTTTTAATTTAGGGCAGGGTTCCCTAAATTGCTGGTTTTCCGGAAGTGTATCCTCACTTCCTGTCCTTGCTATTTACCGGTGGCACAGCCGCCGGAAGAGAGTCCTTAAAAAAGATCCCTCTATAAATAAGGTACTGAGAGAAGAAAAAGAGGACATCGAAGCTTAGAAGTATGACGCAGGCATGATTCTGTGGTATAGTAAAATCTGAACGAGAAAGAAGAAAAGAGATCAAACCGATGTCACGGAAAAACCATAAGATGATAGATGGGAGACTACTGCAAACGAATAAGAAGTATTCCCAGTTAAAGATAAAGCAGAAAGAAAAGATTGCGGAATGGATGTTTCAGGCAACCAGAGATTATTATATGAAAAAATGCACTTTTCCGAATGACAAACATTTGGAAGAAGTGGTGGATACTGTCTATGAAAAAATCGAAGATGCAGAAATCTGGATTCCGTATGGAGAGGTCTTTAAGCATTATAAATCCAAACGATCGGATATCAACAAACGTGTCAGAAAATCTCTGAATGAAAAAGAAGAGAGTCGGATAGAGAAGGTCTGTTTTATGAATATGTGTATGATTCAGGATCATAAAGGGAATGTACTGGCTCTGGATAAAGTAAATGATAGCTATACCGGTACAACTTTTCCAGGCGGTCACGTAGAAGCAAATGAGATTTTTCAGAAATCTATGATTCGGGAAGTCTGGGAAGAAACAGGACTTACGGTTGAAGCACCGAAGCTTGGAGGATTATATCATTGGCATAAGAGCGGAGTGCACTATGTCATTACCCTGTATAAAGCAGATAAGTTCACCGGAGACTTGAAGAGTTCTGAGGAAGGAAGAGTTTATTGGATTCCGCTGGAAGAGTTAAAAACAAAAGAACTTGCTACAGGTATGAAACACGTTTTAAAGATTCTGGAATTAGAGCAGGTGGATGAGTGCTATATGCATCTGGAAGCAGATGGATATGTGGGAGATTTGTATTAAAGAATTACATGAGAAATGGCTGCCTGCTCATTGGAGAAAGGACGGCCATTCTTTATAAGATACATCATTCATCTATTCTGTTTTTTGCTGTTCACTTTTAGAAGTTGTAGTGTTACCGATGACACCAAAGCCTACATCCCCTTTTCCAAAATCTATTCTATGTTTATTTAAGTTGATCATTTTCCAAAATCTCCTTTTTCAAAAATAGCATATTTAGTAATTTTCTATTATGGAGTTATTAGTGTGGCACTTGACAGTAGTTTGGATTTTGAGTAAAGTTGTATTAAAACAGTGAGAAAGAAATGGATATTTATTATGACTACCATAAAAGAAATTGCAGAGATGGCTGGAGTTAGTATGACAACAGTCTATAATGTACTTCATGGAAATGTAAAAAAAGTATCGAAAGCGAATATGGAAAAAATACAAGCTTTGCTAGATGAATATCACTATGTACCAAAAATGGGACTGAGCGCTTTGAAAAATAACAGTTCTAAGATTATTGGAGTGGTAATTCATACATCTCGTTATTATGAGAATACAGTTATTTCAGATACTTTTTACAGTCATGTTATTGGTGCGTTGGAAGAATCTCTTAGAAAAGAAGGATATTACATGATGCTATATGCGGCGGAAGATTTGGAAGAAATCTTTCATATGTCATTAGCTTGGAATGTAGACGGATTGATTGCGATTACATTTAAATATCATAACTATATTAAATTGAAAACATTGATAAACAAACCGATAGTTGCAATTGATTTAATTGATAAAGAGGCAGAAGATTATGTTAATGTAGGTCTTCAAGATGAAAATGGTGGTTATATAATGACCAAATATCTTTTAGAAAAAGGATATGAGAAAATTTATGTCTGCGCAAGAAAGAATGCCGGTGTGGATCATGAACGCTGGATGGGATATCGAAAGGCATGGGAGGAAGCAGGGAAAAGCTATCTGACAAATGATTTTATTTCACTTAATGAAACTGAACAAGATAGAAATAAAAATTATCAGATGATGATGAAATTTATCGGAAAAAAGACAGCGTTATTTTTCTTGTCAGATATGTTTGCAGTTGAAGCAATCCATTATTTTCAAAAGCAAGGTGTTATAATTCCAGATGAGCTTGGAATTGCAGGGTTTGATGGAAATATATTAGGAAAATATTGCTATCCAAGACTGACAACGGTATATCAGGATGTGACAGAAAAAGGAAAAACAGCTGTAAAAATAATGATAGATATTCTTGAAAATCGATTAAAAAGTGGACTGGATGTGAAACAGCCAGTTACATTGATCAAAGGAAATTCTGTATAAGTGTAGATGAAAGAATCAAGGTCTTTGACTGAATAAATAGATGAGTTAAAACTATTTGTTCAGACAGAGGCTTTTTTTAGATATTTTTCTCGGTAATGAAAATAAGTAAAACAAAAATAAAGATGAATAGTAAAAAAAGGTTTTATATAAAATGTACACAAAAAACGGGGGATAGCCTTGTGTATAAAGTGGGTTTTATATAAAACCATTGAAAAATAATTATGAAGTTGTTATAGTATGAAATGTAAAGAAAAGAATCTTCTGAAGAGTAGGAGGTAATGAGATGAAAAAATCAAAAAAGGGGTTTTGGATATTTATATGTCCAGCATTATTTGCATTTATAGTAGTTCAAATTATTCCGACAATTATGGGAATTGGTTATTCATTTACAGATTGGAATGGAGTCGGAAAGACAAAGAATTTTGTGGGTTTGGGTAATTATATAACTACACTCACAAATGACACGCAATTTAGAAATGCGTTTTTGTTTACGTTTCTTTTTTCGATTTGTGCGGTGATTACAGTCAATGTAATTGGATTTGCTTTAGCAATGCTGGTAACACAAAAAATTAAGGGATCAAATCTATTAAGAGGAATCTTTTTTATGCCGAACTTGATAGGTGGAATTTTATTAGGATTTACATGGCAGTTTATTTTTGTTCAAGTATTTGAAGCAATTGGAGAGAAATTACAAATAGGCTGGCTTCAAGGCTGGTTGACGAATCAGAAAACAGGATTTATAGGATTATTAATTGTTGTGACATGGCAGTTATCCGGATATATGATGATGATTTATATAGCTCAGATCCAGAATATACCAGATTCAGTTTTAGAGGCGGCTCAAATTGATGGGGCAATTGGTTGGAATAAATTAAAATCGATTATTTTACCATTGATGATGCCAGCGTTTACAATCGGATTGTTCTTGTCAATTTCAAATGCATTCAAGTTATTTGATCAGAATATTTCTCTGACAGGAGGAGGACCAGTAAATAGTACTCAAATGTTAGCTTTGAATATTTATAATACAGCATTTGGGGAAAATAGATTTGGATTAGCACAGTCAAAAGCAGTTATCTTTATGATTGTGGTAATGGTAATTTCCATTATTCAGCTTACAATTACAAAGAAAAAGGAGGTAGAGGCATAATGCAAAAGAAAAAATCAATAAATAAGATGTTTCTTACAATTATAGGAATATTACTTGCTATTATTTTTGTGGCACCAATATTGATTCTTGTAAACAGTTCTTTTAAGACATTACAGGAAATATATATTGATATTTTAGCTTTGCCAAAACATTTCTCATTTCAAAATTATCTAAAAGCGTTTGAAAAAATGGATTTTCTTCATTCGTTGATAAATTCACTGGTAATTACCTGCGTTGCAACAGTACTGATTTTGTTAGTATCATCTATGGCAGCATGGGTGATGGTCCGCTACAAAACAAAAGTAAGCAAAGTATTATTCCTTGTATTTTCAGCAGCACTTTTGATTCCATTTCAATGTGTAATGCTTCCACTTGTTGATGTGATGAGTAAATTACATTTAATGAATAGACCAGGATTGATTTTTATGTATATAGGTTTTGGATGTAGCATGTCAATTGTCCTCTTTCATGGTTTTATTAAAAATATTCCGGTTGAATTGGAAGAAGCGGCAACAATCGATGGATGTAATATGTTTCAAACATTTTTCTTGATTGTACTGCCTTTGTTAAAAGGAATTATGGCGACTGTTGCAGTAATCAATGTAATGTGGATTTGGAATGACTTTCTGCTTCCATCACTGATTATTAATAAAAATGGAATGCAGACATTACCATTGCGAACATATCTCTTCTTTGGTCAATTTACAAAAAAATGGGATTTGGCGACAGCAGCACTTGTACTTTGTATGATTCCAATTGTGATCTTTTACCTGAGTTGCCAAAAACATATTGTAAAAGGAATTACAGCCGGAGTTGGTAAGTAAGAGAACTGGAGGAAGAATTAAATGCAGAAGGAATGGTGGAAAGAAGCGGTAATTTATCAAATTTATCCACGAAGTTTCAAAGATAGTAATGGAGATAAAATTGGAGATATTCCGGGAATCATAGAAAAATTAGATTACTTAAAGGATCTAGGCGTAGATGTAGTTTGGCTATCTCCGGTATATAAATCACCGAATGTAGATAATGGATATGATATCAGTGATTATAAGAGTGTGATGGAAGAGTTCGGAACCATGGAGGATTTGGAATGTCTGATTAGAGAGATGCATAAACGAGATCTGAAGCTGATGATGGATATCGTAGTAAATCATACATCTAATCAACACGAATGGTTTAAAAAAAGCTGTCAGCCAGATGAAGATAATCCTTATGCTGATTTTTATATCTGGAGAAAAGGAAAAGATGGTGGTCCTCCGAATAACTGGGGTTCTTTTTTCGGTGGATCGGCCTGGGAATACTGTGAAGCAAGAAAGATGTATTACTTGCATATGTTTGCCAAGGAGCAGCCAGATTTAAACTGGGAGAATCCAAATGTCCGACATGAAGTAGAGCAGATGATGAACTGGTGGATGCAAAAGGGTGTGGATGGTTTTCGATTGGATGTTATTAATCTGATTGGAAAGGATCAAAAATTCCCAGATGGTAAAAAGCAGGAAGGCGAGTTATATGGGGACATGATTCCATTTACTCACAATATGCCACAAGCTCATATTTATATAAAAGAATTAAATGAAAAAGTATTTTCCAAATATCCGATGATTACAGTCGGTGAAACGTTGGAAACAACAGTAGAAGATGGAAAAAAATATTCAGGATTTAAAGAACATGAGTTGAATATGATTTTTACTTTTGAACATATGAATGTCGATAATGGTTCGAATTCGAAATGGTCAGCAGAAAGATTCAAATTGAGTAAGTTAAAATCTATTATGAACAGATGGCAAATGGGATTGCAAGGAAATGCTTGGAATAGTTTGTACTGGAATAATCATGATCAGCCAAGAGTTGTATCAAGGTTTGGAAATGATCAAGAATATTGGGAAAAATCAGCTAAAATGTTAGGTACTTGTCTTCATATGATGCAAGGAACTCCATATATTTATCAAGGTGAAGAAATTGGAATGACAAATGACTATCTAGAGAAGATAGAAGATTATGAGGACATTGAATCTCTTACTTCATATTATCAGAGAACAGAAGGGATGGGAGAAGATCCTGAATATATGTTCAAATGCGTGCAGAAGAAGAGTAGAGATAATGCGAGAACTGCGATGCAGTGGGATGATAGTGAGTATGCAGGGTTTGGTGATGCAGGATGTTGGTTTACAATTAACCCTAATTATAAGACTATCAATGTGAAAAATCAGATGAATGATGCGGAATCAATTTATAGTTATTATAAAAAATTGATTCAACTAAGAAAAAATTATCCAATAATCGTATATGGAGATTTTCATCCTCTTTATGAGGAAAGTGAGAAAAATTACTGTTATATTCGCGAACTTGGAAAAGAAAAATTACTTGTATTATGCAGTTTTTCAGAAGAGGAACAGCTTGTTGAATTACCAGATGAATTTTTTGGACGTAAAGGTATAACTTTAATTTCAAATTATGATAAATTGATTGATTTGAATAATTGCATAGAAGATGAGAAAACAGTTTTACTGAAAGCATATGAAGCGAGAGTTATTTATTACAATTAAACATATAAGGAGGAAACAAAAATGAAGAGAAAAGTAGTGAGTGTGATCTTGTGCGGAACAATGGTTCTTGGAATGGTGACAGGATGCGGAAGTAGCAAAGGCGGTGACAGTGGAGATAAGGTTACAATCAATCTGTATCAGAACAAATCAGAGATTTCAAGTCAGCTTCAGGAAGCCGCTGATAAGTATACAGAAGAAAATCCAAATGTAACAATAAATGTAGAGAGTATTCAGGGAAATGATTACAACACAAATTTAAAAGCAAAGTTAATCAGTGATGATTCTGTTGATATCTATGCACTAGGTGATAATATTACAAACATGACAGATTATGTAGAAGATTTAAGTGATCAGGAATGGTTAAAAAATACAGTAGATGGAAGTTTGGATGATGTAACACTAGATGGAAAAGTTTATGGAATACCGGTTAGTGTAGAAGGATACGGATTAGTTTATAATAAAGAAATTTTTAAAGATGCGGGAATCGATGCCTCTACATTGACAAGCTATGATGCGATAGATAAGGCGTTTGCTGATCTTCAGAATCAGATTGATTCTGGAAAGTTAAAGGACAAGTATCCACAGCTTGAAGCTGTTGAAGAATATGCTGCAAAGGAAACTTGGATTCCAGGACTTCATACGTTGAATGCGCCTTTGGCATGTGAGTATTCAAGTGCAACAGAATTAAGAAATTCAGATCAACTTGGTTTGAAATATGCAGATTCATTAAAGGCTCTTCTTGATTTGGAAACAAAGTATACTACATCAAAAGATGATCTTTCCAAACTAAATGCAGTGGATTATTCAAGTGAAATCGGAGGAGGTCTTGCTATCGAACGAGTTGCGGTTGTACAGCAGGGAAATTGGATTGGACCAGAATTGAGTGGAATTGATGAAGAGGTGGCAAATAAAATGGGAATTCTTCCGATTCCGTTGAAAGGGGTAAAAGAAGATTGCATTCCTACAGGAATCTCCATTTATTGGTGTATAAACAGCCAGTCAGGTGATAAAGAAAAAGAAGCATCTAAAGAATTCTTAAAATGGCTGTTTCAGTCTGACGAAGGTAAACAGATCGTTGTAAATGACTTTGGTTTTGTTCCGGCATTCAACAATTATGATGATGTTGAAATCACAGATACGTTATCAAAAGAAGTAAAAAGATATATTGATGAAGGGAAGACACTTCCATGGGTAATGG
>OCPW01000824.1_pt1 | contig 20235 bp, 20 predicted proteins | sample 1538761 | NCBI WGS metagenome assembly OCPW01 (sample SAMN04571724, study PRJEB22368) | human gut metagenome | biome: human gut; material: stool | host: Homo sapiens | place: Luxembourg | collected 2012-09-20
TTTGTAGCGCAGTTTGCATATTTTAGAATGTTTGTCATCTATTACGGTGCGCTTTTACACAAAATAATCGAGATATTCAAGTGAATTGGCTTAAATAGTCTTAAAATTCACGTCAAATAATAGATTTTCTCAATCATTATTGCTGCTTTCTCGATTAATTTCCGTACTTTTATACTCGGACTGTATATGCTCGACCGTTTTTTGTCACAGTTAGACGTGTTCTTACAAGATAATCGAGTCGGCAGCCTACGCCGTGCTGAGTGTAGTGAAGTCACTTATCTGACATATCTATACAAAAGCGGGTGTTGGGTGGGAAAAGCAGTCTAGACATATAAGGCGTTTATCGACGCTGTGTTTAAGACAGTCTGTAAATCTAGCAAGTTCACAGTATTCATAGTCTTGAACGTGGTCAACGGTAGATGTCCCGGGTATGATTATTTCAATCCCGTGGAGACCTTGTAAGCATAGATTGTACCCTTTCGGACGCAATCAAATGTATTATATAGGTCTCTTTACACGGACATGATTTTCATATCGGCGTGGGCTCTGACGTTGTCTGTTCAACTATGAAAGGCAATTGCTAGAGCCTCAGACTGTGGAATGGACAACAGGACGATTCCACGCTTTTTTGTGTCAATTTATTAACTGGGTTCTGCTTAGAATAAGTTAACACCGATATGAAAGTCGATGAACGTGCATTAAAAGATGTACACACCGTAGGAGGTGGTGAAACTCCTCCCTGTGTTGGACTTACCTCCAACACCCTCCCCAAAGCTCAAAGCACTGTTTCCGCTGAGAGTTCACAAACAGGGGTGTCCACCAGAGGTGTCCATATATTAAGTAAGTCTAAAGTACAAAAGGAGGAAGAAATTCCTCATTGGTATGCTTTACGCACCACCTATGGTAGAGAGAAAAAAGCATACGACTACATGACAGCCAAAGGTATCACGGCTTTCTATCCTACTACAGAAACTGTAAAACTTATAAAAGGTAAGCGTAAAGTTGTTACCGAGTCTCGTTTACCAAACATCTTCTTCGCCTACGGTACCGAAGAACAACTCAAATTTTTTGTTTACGACAACGTAAACCTCCCATTCCTTCGTTTTTATTATCATCATACCCATATTGGCAGCAGAATAGAGAAGACTCCATTGATCGTTCCCGATTATCAAATGGAAAGCCTCAAAATTGCGTGCGCTTCAGAGGAAAATGATATTATCATCGTCTCTGGAGAAATCCAGAAGTTTGAGAAAGGACAGTTGGTACGAGTGGTAAAAGGTGAGTTTGAAGGTTTTATGGGAATAGTGGCACGTCATAAAGGACAACAGCGAGTGGGCATTGTCGTGGACAACTTGCTGACCGTCTTGACGGCATACGTACCGAGTGCTTATTGTGAGGTGGTAGAAGACAAACAGAAGTAAAAGGTTAATGTACCTTATGATATAGATATAGCAATGATTGTAAAAAAGATATTCACACAAGATTTGCAAATAGCCAAGTCATTGATAAACAAGGATGAAATGGTTACGCGCAAATACTTTTACCAACAATGCTATCCTTTGTTTAAGTCCATCTATGACAACTACTATACTGATTGTGCAAATTGCAAGGAGTTTATAGACGAGATATACATTGTTGTTCTCGCTCCAAGCAAAGCTACAGGAAAATGCCAAATGGAAAATTTCAGAGGTGAGAGCACATTGACAAGTTGGTTGAAGACAGCATGTTTGTTTTATTGCTACAAGCAGTTTGAAATAAAAGGGAAAATGCCCAAGCATGAGCAAATATCTTACTCCAATATAAAAGAAAGTGACGATGACAGTGATAGAACGGATTCCATTTATGGTTCTATAGAGATAGATTTTTCTAATCTCAATCGTCAAGATGCTCTAACAATCATCAAGCAGATGCCAAACAAGCGTTACAGCGAGTTGATACGCCTGCGTTATTTGGAGCTGAAGACCAATGAGGAAACAGCAAAAGAATTGGGTATGTCATTGGAGAACTATTATAACAAACATAAACTCGCAAAAGAACAATATGAGCGAATTTTCAGAAAGGAGGTACGCCATGCATAAAGATTTTGTACCACCAGTAAGTATTGAAGAATTTGCTGCGTATTTGGATGGGAACTTATCGGAAGACGGAATGAATCGCATAGATGCATTGGCAGCAATGAATCATGATATGGAAGAAATGATTACCCTATCTGATAAAATTGATGAAGACGTCATAGTTTATATGCAAGACGATTTTGCATATGAAGCCGATATGACAGCTTTAGAAAATAGTGATTTTGATATACCAGATTTGGATGTTGATATAACTCCTCACATAGGAACAGACACTAAAGATGACGCTGTAGACGAGACAACTGATATAGTCGAAAGCACCACATTGAATGATAATAACGAAACTGTACCTGAAATGCTTGAAAATGATGATTTCCTAACCTATCAAGACGAAGATTCTATCTGTACAAATAGCGATAATCATGAAGACGATGTACAAGAACATTCGATTTTTCCTTTAGAGGAAGATTTTTAAGCCGTTGGTGATATATTTCAATAATTATAAATATCTATAGCTATAACAACTAAAAAAAATATTATATGTACGATTACGATTTCTTTGAATTCGATACCAATGGTGATGGATATCCAGATACCTATGTGGAAGTATACGACACCAATGGTGACGGCAACTACGACACATTGAGTATGGTAGCAGATACTAATGGAGATGGGTATGCTGAAACCAACATTGATGCAGTCGACACAAACCATAGCGGTCAATATGACACTATTGTTTCTCAACAAGACAACAATGGCGATGGGATAATCGACACTGTTCAAAAAGCCCATGATTATAATCAGGATGGGCAGATAGACAGCGTTACCACACATACCGATACTAACAATGACGGGCAATTCGATCACGTTAGCAAGGCCTATGATTCTACTGGAGATGGCCTGATAGACAAGGTGGATGTTTATGTTGACGTAAATGGTACAGGACATGCGGATTATAGTGAAGCTTACAATTATGATCCCGAATCAGGACAATTAGTTCCGGCTATGGCTTCCAATTTCGAAATTGGCGGTACAATGTATACCGAATTGGATAATTTCGAGCCAAGCAAGGAATATCCTGATGGTGTTAGCGGTGACCCTGTAGAAGCAATGACGCACTGGGAGAATCAAGGTGACACCAATCGCTGTGCTTTATATGCCCAGAAATTTGTCATAGAGGAACTGTCTTCTGATCCTGATGATGCAAATATAGACATAGAAGAGTTTTCTGAGATTGCCAAAGAACATGGTTGGTTTACAGAGGACGGTGGAACAACGTTCCTTAATATGAATAACATGCTCAACTATTATGGCATTGAAAACGAAATGGTTTTTCACCAATCAATCGAAGATATTGAAGATTGTCTGAATGAAGGTGGAAAAGTAATCGTTTCGATAGATTGCCATGAAATCTGGTATGGCGAGGACAACAATATATTTGCTCCTGAAAGTTCCTCAAATCACGCTGTTGAAGTCATAGGAATTGACCGCACGGATCCAGAACATCCAATGGTGATACTCAATGATTCAGGCACACCGAAAGGTCGAGGTGAAATGATACCTCTCGAAGTATTTGAAGGAGCATGGGAAGACGGTGACTGTCAGATGATAAAGTGCTATCCAAGCAAATAATTCTAATGGCTCAAAAGGTAATATAAAATTATGAAAAATAGATTTTCAACAGAAGCTCTGATAAAGAAGCTTAAGACAAATGCATTCATCTTGAATAGCAGTATGCCTATGGGGTATGTTCCTAATCTCCCAATACTCTGTATATTAAATGGTAATCTGTGCATGAAGATACCTTTCTTAAAATATAAAGTAACAGGTGAAATTGATAAGACTTTCGTTTACCCAACGAGATACGTAGCGACAGTCCTGGTTCCCGAGGAACAAGTTGTTGCTTTTGAAGATTTATCTTTGCAGAGAACATTTGCAAATGTGAGTTTCTCTGACCCTATAGGAACTTTCCGTCATGATGCTATTAAGGATTATGACAAAAAAGCTTACGATAACTTACGTTCTACATTGTACAAAGAATATGATAAGATTGTGGATAGCCTTGTAAATGGTGGAAATGGTTATTCTGCAAATGATGAAATACAGTTCAGAACACTTTTTAATACAATTATAGAACCATCTCTGCGTCCTTTCTACAAAGCTATAGACAAAGATTTTGCAAAAAAATATATCATAGAATAACATGAAATTATCAAGTAATACAGACTTCTTTCAGATGAAAGGAACTGAAGCTCACATTCAAATGCCTGATCAGTCTTCTTTATCAGAGAAGCAGAAAGTCGATTCCGTCTCCAAAAGGCAATCAAGTGCAGGAATCATAGTGTTAATGAAACAAACAATAGATATACTGGAAAAATGCGGATTCAGAAAATTGTCTGCAAGAGTAAACCAAATCCAGAATGACTTGAATAGAGAACGCTTTGTCATATCCGTTGTTGGAGAATTCAATCATGGCAAGAGTACATTTCTGAATCACCTTTTGGATAATGCAGCGATGCTGCCAGTTGCAGATTTACCGACGACAGCAGTCTTAACTCGTATCAGATATGCCAATCAGCCTAAAATGGCCGTCTTTGACGAAAAGGGTGCTCGCAAGGCTATGTTGGACATTCACGAGGATTCGTGGAGAGGTCTGGTTGCTAACAATTTTGGCAAGGAAGACCCCAAAGGTAGCGTTATTGTGGGAATTCCCAATTCATGGTTGGGTAAGTACAACATAGAAATTGTTGATTGTCCGGGTGCTGGTGACCTATCAGAAGAAAGGGCAAGGGTTATTGGTGATGTCTTGAATCGTACAGATGGAGCTGTGATAGCACTTAATGCAACAGCCGCATTGAGCAACAGTGAGAAGATTTTCATCAAAAATAGGATATTGTCTCGGAAAACGCCATTTACTCTTATTATCGTCAACAAACTGGATTTGGTAAAGAAAGACGAGCGCAATAAAATCATCAAATATATAAAGGATGTCCTTGCTCTTAATAAGATGAACATACCAGTCTATATCCCATATGATATAGAGATGCCTGATGACACTTATGATAGTATTATCGGTATGGACAAAGTCATGACAGCAATCGTTGGCTGGATTCATACGCCGGAAAGACAATACCTGATTGACAATTGGGCTAAGGGGCGAATTTCTGAGATAGTCAATACGGCTATTGAAACTTTGTCTGAGCAGGAGAAATTATTGAAGTTGGATGACAAAAAGCGTTTGGAGATTATTGAATCAAAGAAACAAGCACTTGGCAAGTTGGAATTGGAATGGAATGATTTAGCATTAAAGTTACAATCCCAATCGAACGATTGTTATGCTCGTTTCTTAGAGAAGGCCGAAGAGTATTCTTTTGAGATTGTTGAACGATTGCAATATGAAGCCTCGCATGCAGGAAATCCTGAGAAATGGTGGAAAGAAGACTATCCGTATCGATTAAAGGTAGAATTGGCAAATATGTCCGTTGCTCTTGAAAACGTCATATCGAGAATAATTTCTAATGATGTTAAATGGTTCAATGATATAATGAATCAAAAATTCCGCTCTGTTATTCAGGTTGGCAGTATTTATATAACAGACAAAGATGAATATCGTGCGCAGAAGTCACAGCGTGATCTTGAATTTGAGGATTTAAGTAAAAAGCAAAATTATGCACGAATTGGCACTGTGGCATTAAGTTTGGCTTTGGCTCCGGCATTTGGACTATTGGCTACAATGGGTGTAGGTACAGCCGGTACATTAATCACTTCTTCATTATTCAAAAAGAAGATAGAAGAACAACGAACCCTGGTAAAAGAAGCGATTGCCAAGGATGTTCCTGCGATAGTCATGCAAGCAACAGCTAATAGTGAAAAGCGAATTCAAAGTCTGTATGATAACATGCTTGATGATTCGAATAAGAAAAAGCAGGCATGGTTAGAGACACAGTCAGCAGCAATTGAAGGTGCAAATTCCTCTCAGGTTCAAAGTCAACTTGATAGTATTGCATCAAACAAAACTCAATTGACAGAGATAATTAATAAGATACAGTAATTTCAAATACCCTTATAATATGGCACTTGATCAAGAAAAATTAAATAGATTCCGTATTCAGAAAGAGCGTTTAGGCGGTATGTTGTCAGACGCTTCTGAAGTTATTAACGATTTGAATATGTCCTCTGCGAGTGAGAACTTGGACAAATTAAGCAAAAAAGTTAACAACGATACCTTCAAAATACAAGTAATAGGTACTTTTAAAAATGGTAAATCAACTTTTATAAATTCCTTGCTGGGAGAAGCTGTTTTACCTGCATATGCATTGCCATGTACAGCAGTAATTAACGAGGTTAAATACGGTGAAAATAAAGAAGCGATTCTTTATTTTCGTAATCCATTACCTGAGAATTTACCAGCAAGCATCTCTCCTAAAGCTTTTGCACACATGCAAAAGCATAATATGAAAGATGTTCCTCCCCTTCATATAGAATATAGTGAACTTGAAGATTATGTGGTCATTCCTATGGGAGAAGATCCTAAAGAAATGCTACTTGAAAGCCCATATGAAAAGGTCGAACTTTTCTGGCCATTAGAGATGTTGAAAGAAGGTGTTGAGATTATTGATTCCCCAGGATTGGAAGAAGATGATACGCGTACTCGTGTGACTATGGATTATCTGACCAAAGCGGATGCTATATTGTTTGTTTTAACAGCAGACAAATTATGTAGTAAAGCTGAGTTAGATTTCATCGAGAACAATTTGCACGAATTCGGTTTTACAGACCCATTCTTTATTGTGAATCGCTTCGATTTGATTCCAGACAATCAACGAGAAGGGATAATGCGCTTTGCAAAGATGAAATTAAGTGAGTTCTCGACAAATGAAATATTCTATGTCTCAGCCCAGCAGGCACTTGATGGCGAAATGCAAGGGAATCCTGCATTATATGAGAAATCTCAAATGGGGGCTTTTACCAAAAGACTTTCTGAATTTCTGACTAAGGATAAGGGAAAGATTAAGCTTTCACAACCTGCTCGTGAATTAAAGAGGATTCTTAATAATGAGGCTCTTTATAAGGTTATACCTAACCAGAGAGCCATGCTTGACAGTTCTTTGGATGAAGTTAGAGTACGTTATGACGCTGCTAAGCCAAAATTAGAGATGCTTAAAACTAAGAAAGAGCAACTTATCAGCAAACTAAAACTAAAGATAGAGCAAAGTAAACATGAGTTCATAAGAGCATCCAATAGAAATTACTTGTCAGTTGCAGAAATGATTCCTGGATGGATTAACACATTTCAACCCAAGAACAAGTTCAGCGTTATACCAACTAAATCAAAGGCAACGATTGTGGTTTCAGAAATAACAGATTATGTAGTTGGGAAACTTGAAACTCAGCAAAAAGAATGGAAGAAATCAGTACTTCAGCCACTTGTTGAAGAACGTTCACAGTATATATTTGAATCAGCAGAACAAGATTTAACAAACTTATATGCAGAAATAGATTCATTAAATGTGAGTATTTCTGGACAGCATGATATAGATCCCAACACTGTTCCATTATGGCAAAGAATCGCAGCAGGAGCCGGAGGTCTTCTTCTTGGAGATATTGGATTAGCCTTTTCTGGAGGAGTTAATGGTTTTAGTAAAGACTTAGCTAAAGTAGCAGGTCTTGAAATTGGTGCAGGTGCGCTTCTCTATTTTATAGGTGCACTTAATCCATTCACTCTTGTTGCAGTATTGCTGACTGCAATTATTTCCTCGTGGAATTCTAGTTCTTCTGGGGCAATGAAAAGAACAAAAGAAATGGTAAGCGAGCAAATTGTTAATCAACTGACCGCCAATGCAGATGAGAACTCCAGTCAGATGGCTGAAGCAATCTGCCAGAAATTGGATGACATTGCTAATAGTATATCTACTGCCATAGACGTGGAAATTGGACAGACAGAAGAGCAGGTGCAAAGTATCATAGCAGAAATGCAGAGAGGACAGGCAAGTATTGATGCAAGGAAACAGGTTATTAATTCTTGTGAGAATAAAATCACTGCTCTTAGCACAGATTTAGATGCTTTTACATTCGAATTGATAGAACAAAAATAGCAAAGTAATTGATAATGGCAAGTGCAAGATACTTGCCGTTATCATAAGAATGTATACCGAAAACAAAATAATATGTTGAAAGATAGCAACTACTTCTCATGGAGAAATATCAGCGAAATGGCAGATATAGATTCTCACATTGTATTTGCAACTACATTGATGGGTAAATATGATTGGGAAGAAGCAACGAAACATAGTTTGGAGAAGCAACTTTCTGCAATTGTAGATAAGCAAAATGACAATTTGCTCAACATCAGCGTTATCGGTGAATTCTCTACAGGAAAGAGTTCATTTATAAATGCGCTTGTGGGCTATGAATTGCTAGCTGTTAATGCGATTCAAGGAACAACGGTTGCAATCACTATTATAGAATACTCAGAGAAGTTTTCTATTACTCTCACTGATTTTTTAGGAAAGTCTTCAAAGAGAGTTTATAAGTCAATAGATTCACTTCGTCAACAACTCCATATTTATACGACTGATGCTGCCTATGCCAAAAAGATAGACTATGTTACAGTAACATTGCCGTCTATCATTCTAAAGAATGGCTACAGAATAATTGATACCCCTGGAACTAATTCATTAGAGCTATGGCATGAAGAAGTCACGTGTCGAGCGATTAGGGAGCTCTCGGATTTATCCATAATTTTAACAGATGCAACTCAACCAATGCCAGCAACACTCATATCATTTTTGGACAAAACTCTTGGGGAGTCTGTTAAGAACTGTGCTTTTGTGGCTAATAAGATAGATCGAATTAGTGAAAAAGAACGGGATGGCATTATTAAATTTATTGGAAAGAAAATCTGTCAGAATTTTGATATTGAAGAGTCAATGGTGCTTCCTTTCTCCTCTGTAGCCTTAACAAACAGCTTTGCTAAAGAGACAGTAAATGTAGATAGCGGTAGCTTTTTATTGACAACAAGTAGCTTAGAACGGTTGTTGTCCTATACGGCAAAGCAGAGATTGAGGGCTCAAGCACAGAAGATGCTTCACTTGGTTGACGACATATATTCAACTTTAGATAATAATATAAAAAGTATAGCAACTCAATATCAACAAGAGTTGCAAATGCTTGAACGTTCAAAACAGACAGATTTCAAACCCTTTATTTCAAAACAGATAGTTATGCGCCAGAAGAATTTCTTGGCGGAAGCGAATGATTATAAATATAAAGTTGAGTCTGTATGCGAATCATTAGCATCTAATGCTAAGAGTTGTATTGAAACAAAAATTGAGGGTTGTGCAAACTTAGATAGCTTGTCTGATTATATTAAAGGGAGTCTATCTGATAATATCAAGGACGAAGGGCAATCTATAATTAGTGGTACGGAAGCACAATTCCGTGAACTTAGAAAGCTTTTTAATAAAGAATTAAAGAAATTCCAAAAAGAATTTGAGGGAGAATTTGATAAATTGAAGATTCTTTCTGTTAAGTTCAATATAAAACCTAAAGATGTTGCTGTTAGACATTCTGCTCATTCTGCAAATATTGGTCCTGTTACAACACTGATTACAGAAGAACTCTCAAAAGAGAACTGGGCTTTTGGTGGTGGAGCTGCAGCAGGTGCTGCTATTGGTACGGCAATAGCTCCTGGAGTCGGTACATTATTCGGAGCTGTTATAGGATTTATTGCTGGTGCTGCAGTAGCTCCAGATACGTCAGAAGTTAAGGGACAGATAAAATCAAAATTATCAACCCCACTTCGCTCATACTATAGATCTGTCGTAAGTGACTGTATGACGAATTATAATAATTATGTAAATGATATCAACTTATATCTTCAAACCGAAATAAACAGATACTATTCCACTTATGCTTCTACAATCAGACAAAGGATAAAAGATTGGGAAACTCAACATCGGAATATCAAAGAAAGAATCCAAAAGATAGAAAAAGAGATCAATGGTCTAAGAAATAGGCAACAGTCTATTAAAAATATAATGTCAAAAATATAAAAATAAATTATGAATACAACAGAAAAAGAAAAGTTCGAGTCTTTGTGGACTGATTTTATCGCTCTTGTAAAAGGAAAGTTAATTAGTACAGCTGCTAAGCAAAAGTTATCGACACCATTAGCTAATTTGATTCTATCTGATGCTGCGTCATCATGGAATTCAGACTATGAAATTAATGGAAGGTGGCTAAGTGGCTTGAAAGGAGTTGATTCAAAGAAAGCCGAATTAGTAGGTGAAATCTTACTGAACGATATGCGTTTTACAGGAATGAATATAAAAAGGGAATTGCCTAATTATTATAATTATATAATTCCAACAGTGGGAGCATGTACAGGTTGTGCTATCAGTATGTATTTGGACTATGGTAAATTGGTCCAAGCTGCATCTACTATAATTCCAGCAGTTTTGCTTTATCCAGCAGTAACCGCGTTTAGAAATAGAATGAATGAAACAAATAAAGACAAATGTATTGAAGACTATATCGCACAATTAGAGAAATACAAAAATAGTGTTATATCTGTGCTCAGTTAATAGATATATCTTTTAATAAATTTAGGGTGGGGTAAAACACAAAAGAATGTATGGATTACGCAAAGATACTTAATGTTATAAACTCAGCCATCACATCTTCTTTTTTATCGGAGGAGAAACGGAGTTCTTTGTCTAAGCAACTGAATAGAATAAAAAAGCGAATCAGCGATAAAAAAATATATCTGGGTATTGTAGGCGAATTTTCGACAGGAAAATCTACCCTTATAAACTCTTTAATTGGTGAAGATTTTTTTGTTACGAATGCAATACAGGGTACCACAACGACAATTACAAAATTAGAGTACGGTAAAAAGATAGGTCTAAAGATTGAGTTTACTTCTGGGAAAATGCTAAGATATGACAGCAATAAGACGGAAATATTAAAACTCTATAGACCTGATGTTTATGAGCATTTGTCATTTTGGGAGAAAATGACAATGCGTACTTTGGATATGTTACACTCAAACACTTCTGACAAATTCTTGTTAGAAGTATTTGATCATATAACAACTTCAGATGAAATTTCTAAGACATTAGCCGAAGTTACCGTTTATTATCCTTCGAAACTCCTTAATAATGGTATTGTTATAGTCGATACTCCTGGTACGGATTCACTTACTCCATCACATGCAGAAATTACTCGTCATGCTATTAAGGAAATCTGTGATATCGCTTTTGTTATTATCCCTGCCACCCAACCATTGTCACAGTCCTTGATAGACTATGTTGATGATAATTTAGGTGATATCGCAGACAAATGTATCTATTTTATCACCAAAATAGAATTAATTCGTCGGGCAATAGAGCGTACACATTTACTAAATGGAGTTGTTCAAAGAGTCACAAACTACCTAAATGTGGAAAATCCAAAGGTTGTCTTTGCACCTTCTTTATTATCTTTAGAAGAGAAAGGGGTTGTTGAGAAAACAGGAATAACAGAACATCTTAGCGAAAATGAGCAAATCGAACTCTGTTCACAATTTGAATCGGATATAAACAACATTTTAGATCAGATTTATAATGAAAGAGAACAAACAATCAAAGATAAAATCCAAAGACTTACCTCATTTTTGAGAGATGAATTACAAGCAGATATTCGTTCTAAAAACAATGAGTTAAAGAAAGAACTAGAAGAAACTCAAATGATGAGAGTGACGCCTTTGAGGGATTTTATGACAGAGTTCTATTCTACTCATGAAGTTTATACGTATTCATACATAGAATCTGTAATCAGTAATACAATATCAAGTAATCGAAGCCAATTTAAGAAGTTTGTTTTTGATGAAATTGATGGATGCTCTACAAAAGATGCGACCCAGGCTACTATGGAGAATTATTCGGTTGTATCAAAAGGAAAAAATTGTTTCAATAATTGTTATGAGTCATTTAAGAGCATTTTATCAAAAACGCACTCGTCTTACACGGAAAACTTCAATGAATTTAAGGCTTTATTTACAGAGATGTTTTCGATTGATGCTATTGATTTTAGTTATACGATTCTTAATAAGCCAGATTGGCAACGTGAATATAAATTTGACTATGACAAATCCAACCTGACTACATTTAAGCCTTTTAGGTTGTTTAAATCGTTATCATCTGTGAAGGAGGAAATGAAGAATGATGTTGGTCCAAAAATAGAAAAAGAGTTTGCTAAAATGGAGAAATTTTATATTTCTCATGCAAAAAAATCATTAGCGGACATTGAAAAGCAGATGCAAAAAGTTAAACAATTGTTCATATATAAATATGAAAAAATAATAGATAAACGTATAAAAGAAAGTGATGTTAAAGAAACGTTGCTTAAAGCTCAATTAAAAATACTGAAAAACAATCTTGAAAGTATTATTAACTTGTAATACCAATTTTTAGGGAGAACCGTAATCTACTTTTTAGACATAGACGAAATAAGCGAATGCCATTAAAAACATAATCACATCCTTCTTGAAATCATCATAAGGTAAACTTGCAATTTCGATTGGTATCGTAGTTTGAAAGTTTTTATTTTTATGTGATAGATTGGTTACCTTTCCCCACTCTATAATATAAAAAGTACAACAAAACATAGAAGACATGAACAAGCCAAGCATTATAGATATAGAGGTTTTGAAAGATAAACTGCAAGAGTATGCAACAAAAGTCGGTCGTATTAGTGCTCGTCCACTCTTGTTGCTCTATTTCATCATGGTCAGCAAGGACACTCCCAAAAGTGATAAATTGATGATTTTGTCAACCATATCCTATTTGGTGTTCCCAGTAGATTTGATTTCAGCGAAGCGTCTGCCTATCATCGGATGGATAGACGAGGCTTTTTCTCTTTCAGTTGCCTATCAGAAAATGAGCAAGAACATCACACCAGAAATCGAACGAAAGACAGATGCATTACTTGACAAGTGGTTTCCTGAATATACCAACTACATTGAAGTCTTTGATTGATGGTAAAAGCAATTAAACCCAAAATTTAAATATATAACACCTATGGAAGTAAAAATAAAATATTCAGAGCTTCAAGATTTTATCTTGCATAATTTCAAGAAAGAAGTGTCGTTGGCATTTGTCGCTCAATCTACAGTTTCCGTGTCAACGAAAATAAAGGTCTTTGGCTTTGCGAAGAGTATAAGCGTAGAAATGTGTGTTGAGAAAATAGATTGTTCCAACCTACAGATAGCATATAGTGGTAAGTTAGGGGTTGAATTGCTTATCACTCCTGCCATTGCTTTCTTGAAGAAACTCTTGCCAGACAAAACGAACTTTATAACTCAGAACTCAAACAATCGAGTAATCGTAAACATGGCAGAAATAGAGCAGTTGAAAGGTGTGCTTGAAAAGGTAACACTGAAGAGCATATGTTTTGATGAAGAGCATGTTGTAATTGAGTCTTCCTTGAACATACCAAATTGTAAGTAGGTTTATAGCCAGACACATTAATAATTCGATTATGTTTACTACGCAGTTTTGGCTCATTGTTATAGGCATTGCTCAAATGATTGGTTGCAGTTGGATTTTCAGTAAATTCCAAAAACGGACTTACAAACGGGAAATCCGAAGCAGACATTCTTATGTCTTGTTGGCTAAGTTGCTAGCTGAAGAAGAAAAACTTAGGTGCAACATCAGTAAATGCAATGAGAATGGTACTGGAGAAGTGTATCTTGGCTTACCGGAAGGGATAGTAAAGGTGTTTTCTCTTGGAAATGATAGATTTGCTATTTCTCTTGTTGGAGCTGTTATTATAAATGACTTGCATGTAGACATGGCTCGTGAGATTTGTAAGGATTTGAACACTACGGAGAGTAGAGTAAGGTATAGCGTTGGCTTTGAACCGGCTTTTTCCCAAACAGGAATTTCTATTACTTGTGACTTTGAGGAAGATGGCGACGATGAAACTACCGAATACGATATTCTTAGTTATGCCAAGACATATTTAGAGCCAAAGCAACAAGAACTACAAACAATATGGACTCAGAAAATGGAAGAAATGCAATAATACAAAAATATAAAAGACATGAACACAAATAAATATTTCAAGTTAGGCTTAATCACAATGTTTTTAGCCTTTTTCGGACAGTTGTCCTTCGCCCAAGAAGTGATAGTGGCTGACACTATTGACGCAGAAGAAGCATTTGGCAAAAAGCCCATCACCCAAGTACCATTGGAACAATGCGAACAGATAGACACTTGTAGCATTGCCAAGTTTGCCGTTGTTTCAAAAGGTGGCAAACAGGGTATCTATGACTTGGAGAAGCATGAGAATGTAACGGAGATAGATTTAGATGTTGCAGGTTTCTCACGTCGTTATGTGTCAGAAGATGGCATTGAGGTATTCTACTTCTATGTAGAAAAAGGGATTGAGCGTGGCACCATTGGCGTGGTTGGAGGAAACAATCAAACTGTTGGTGTATGGATGGACAATCCTGAATATGTCGCTAAGCTTGATGAATGCGCAACAATAGATAGCGTGATGACTCAAAAATGCCAAGATGTTTTGTCTAAGGGGTTGAAAATGTTGAATGGAACATACGGACAGATTGCTGTTATAGATGCACAAACAGGAAGACTGAAATCATGGGTTGCATTGGAGAAAGATAGAGATGATTATTCAGATGGTAAGCTATTGAAACAAGCATGTAGTCCTCGCATTTTGACACTTGTAGGCATTACTCCTATGTTGGCAGATATCAATGGTTCACTCAATGACAAGATGGATTTGTGCGGTGGCATATATAATATAGGTGACAGCATCAGCATTCGTGACCATAACTGGCGGTCTGGCGGTTATGGTGTAATGACTTGTCGCCAAGCATTGACACATAAATCTAACGTGGCTATGTTCAAGATACTCTTGGTAAATCGTGGCGAAAAAGCTTTTGGTATATGGAAGAAAATGACAAGTGACGAAAAGCAAACAAACGCCATGGAATTGGCTGCGCTCTTTAATGGTGTCTATCAGAAGAACACTCTGACATTCCCGACTTTGCAAGGGGACTCAGTTACAAAGGAAACTTACAATAATATTACGCCTTTAGGACGTAAATATCTGCAAGAGGTATTGATTGGTCTGAATAAAGGGAAAGGCATACAAGCATCTTATGCCCCAAAGAAAGTGGATATAGCAGGAGTATATGGCAACTACCAAGGCAAAGAACTTGAAAACGGTGAACATGAATTGGCAGAAATGTCCTTTGTCGGAGTTTTCCCACGCAAGAAACCTCGCTATGCCTTGGCTGTAATCATCAATAAACCGAATGAACAAACTCATGGTCCAAAGGATTTAGCCAATGGCATCGTGAATAATCTTGTGGAATGGTTGTCTAAACATTAACACTTGGAAATTATGGAAGAGGTTATCTACAAACATGAAACGAATGGTGAGTTCACAGGAATCTATGCGCAAATAGAAGATGGCAAACTCACCATTACCGAGCAAGATATGGGTGAATTTGAGAAAGAATATTCAAGAGACGGCGAGGTTGAGTCTTTCGTATTCTTTGATGTGGCAAATACCAATCGTCTGATGAGGTCTTTGCACGCATCTGACGACTATAGTCTTATCGAATCATTAAAAAAGAAGTTCAAAAAACATGGGAGTTGCATGAAAAGCGAGATCTGCTATTATTGCGATGAACATGACATCAAGTATCAAACACAAGTATATTATTGATAGAACAATATGACACAGCAAGCCAAGATTCCCATATTATTGAATATAATATTGTCGGGAATATTACGTTACAGATAGATTAGAGGTTACATTTGCCTCTATACTATCATAAACTAAAAATAATCGTAATATGAAGATAAGATATGCAACAATAAGCAAGACCGGTAGAAGGCATAATAACGAGGATGCTTACAAGGTCATTGATATGCCACAAAACAACAGGTTTATGGGAATAGTCTGTGATGGTATGGGTGGTCATTCCTTTGGAGAGACTGCCAGTGAAACGGTATGCAATACTATATCTGACTTTTGGAAGAAGCATATCAGTACGCCCGATTGTGACTCAAAGGTAAAACTCGCTTGCAAGAAAGCAAATTGTGCCATTGATCAAAAGGCATTTGAGCTTCATCATGCAGAGATGGGTACGACTATGATCATGGTAAGTATTGAAAACGATGTGGCAACCATTGCGCATATTGGTGATAGTCGTTGTTATGTACAAAGACCTGGTGAAGGATTACTTTATCAGACAAAAGATCATATCCGGCTTGATTTTGGATGGGAGATTGTTGCCAAGTGCTTCTTCTCTTACCGCCCAGAAGTGGCAGTACCAGACATCCGACAAATCAAACTACAGACTGGTGACAGAGTTTTACTTTGTTCGGATGGACTATACAAAAGCATGGCTCCTGACATTTTGCAAGCAAGGATGATGGATGACAAATCCTTGGAAGAGATACTTGACGTTTATGATTTCCTTTGTGAGAAACAAGGAGATGACAATTATACGGCAATATTGATTGAATGTTTCTGAATTTAGGGAAAAGAATTATGAAGACTCGTTATACATTGTTTATATTGGGCGTTGCACTGTTATTGATAGCTTCTTGTTATAGAGAAGATATAAGCATAACCTATTTCAAACAACTGCAAAGTACTTCTGACAATACCAACAAGGAAGACTCCTTGATGATGCCTTGTGGATTTATAGAATATGACTCCGTTCGATTCTCGGATGGTTCATATGCTGTACATCGTTTGCAATATGCACCGCAGAACAGTCTGACGGAGTTCTTTGATAACAAGGGACGAACGATTGCCACAATAGCAAGGACATCGGAATGTTATGCACAAACTCTTGTGTATGATTACGATAATGAAGGACGGTTGTCTCATCTCCTCCAATATAAAAGTGAAATATTTGAAGGCTTGGATTCAGACAGCGCAAGTTATGGAAGGAATAAAGATGGGTATCTTGGCTTTCGGCAAATGATAGCAGATATGGTTTATGAACATCCTGACACTGCAAAATACCAACAGACGAACATTGAATATGATAAAGATGGCGATGCTGTAAAAGCCTATATGGTATATGGCAGTGATAGCATTGTTGCATCAAGCGGATATAAGTTGACTATAGCGGTAAAGCCTTGTCTGAGTTTTTGGCAAAGCGACTTGCATGGTGGCTTTTATATCTTCCATGTGACAATGGAACCTAAAAGAAAGGATTTGCAAAATTTTAAGGTTTGCCGATTTGCAGATTATCTGCCCTCAATGGAATCGGAATATCGGAATGGGCGCATCGTCAAAACTGTATGGCACCATGATCCATGTATAGAGTCAGATGATAAAGACCTTGTCTTCATTCCAATAATAACTGATGACTTGAATGTATATTCCGTTACGTGGGAGGATGGCAGCAAGCATCAACGTGTATATAAAGACGGGCTATTGGCATATAAGCAAGAAATCAGCAAGTATGGTACTGCGTTGAAAAAGGAAACGTACTCTTTCCTATCAGACAAAAAGGTCAAAGTTACATTTGAGACCATTGATTATAAAACCAAAGCATTGAAGACAATATCAACTTCAGTCATGAATGTTCCTAACATGGAAAAGTTTCGTGAGGACATGAATGTAATCAGTGGAAATTACAGATGGGAAAATTATTACAACAAATAATAACTTACGGATATGGACAAGAATAATTTAAAGGATGCCTACGATATAGGTGAGAATATGGCAGTGTTTAGTGGTGAAGGAAGAAGTTACACCATCATCAATAAGGAAACAGGTAAGACAAGGCAACTTGTAAGTGAAGACGGAAGCCTTCTTGTGACAGATAACGAGATTGACTTTGATGCAATATATAAAGGATGTCCTGATTTCAATGGATGTAAATCTGTTCGATATCGGTTCGGCAGATATGACAATTTCAGAAATGGTGTTTGTGCCATCTGTTGGACAATATATCCCGATGGACGCTACTTTGCTGATGAGGATGGTTTCGGAATGGAAGATAATGACGAAGAGAATGCTTATTGCATTATCAATAAGGACTTGGAAATCATCGTGCCTTTTCAACCAATGGACGATGTAAAGGAAATGTTGAAAAAATACGAGAAGTAAGTATGTTAGTTGTACATCCAAAAGACAGAACGATTTCTGTACTCTCTACACTATATGAGGGTATGGATGCAAATATGGTTAGCAGTAATTGCTCTAATAAAAAAATAGAGCATTTGTTGCATCATGTTTCTACACAAGAACGAATCATGCTACTTGGACATGGCTCAGACAAAGGGCTGTTCTATAGAGAGGATGACACTAAGGATGAATTTGACAAAATCATTGTTGGACACCCACACAGTTTCCATTTGCGCAAGCATGGTGGTAATCTGATTGGTATATGGTGTCATGCTGATAAGTTTGCAAGAGCAGAAGGTCTGCATGGGCTGTTCTCTGGCATGATAATATCTGAGGAGCAAGAAGCGGTGGAATATGGTGTCATGGCTACACAACAGGAGATTCTAAAGTCCAATACCATCATGTTTGGACACTTACGTTGGCTACTTGACGAGGATATCCCTCTATGCGAAATACCACAGCGTATCAAAAACATGGATGCTGAAAGAACTTCCCTATCCGTATTTAACTATAACAATTTCCATTACATATAATCAAAAAGATTATGCAAGTAATTAAACTTAATGGTGATCATTTGACATTCAAAGGCAGGGTTTATGGCTCTGTTGGCATAGAATATCGTATAGAGTATGATAAAACTGCTTTTCAAGTTGAATATAACTGCGAATATGTATATTCCAAAGAAGATAGGGACATGTTAGATGGTGCAGACGATTCTACTGTAACATACGAACTTACTCCATTAAAGAAAGGACTGTTTGATATTTATGAAGTAGAAGGCTTTCGGTGTCAAGAAACCGCAAGAAAAAAGCATACGATAGTAGTCATATAACACCAACCATAAGACTTCATCAAGAAATTTATAACCGATGGATGTATGTAAAATAAGTTTTACGAATAGTATTCTTGCCATTTGGAACCAATTGACAAGAAAGGGGGCATGGCGAAACATATTTGTCACGCACAATGCCTTTGGAATATTCAGCGAGTATAGCCATATTTCTCGTCGTAGCGGAACCCCCAAGATTCCTTATCCGAATAAGAGGGTGGCATTAAGAGCTGCTGAGGCTATGGGTAAGAAGCATGGTGAGCATTTCTCGGTATACAAATGTGCATGGTGCGACGGATGGCATATAGGAAAGAATGCGCAGAACAAGATCAAGTCTGACGCATTGGAGGATAAACGCCAACTGTAGTTCTTCTCATGTATATAATAGCAATGAGGGTATCGATACATAAAATCATGAAGTAACAATCTTGGATGAAGGAATAATCAGTGGTGAACAGAAGGGATTTTTATATTCTTTGATGATAGGAATGGTTACTTGTTTCACTCTATATTCATAAAGATATAAAGTTCGTAACACAAAAATATCAGATAATATGGAAGAAACAAGAAACAAAACAGAAATGCAAAAGACAAAAATCTTCAATGTGATAATCCTTGACCGTAGTGGTTCTATGCAGAGAATACGTCAAGCAGCGGTGGATGGATTCAACGAAACCTTGGTTGGAATCAAGAAAGCGCAAGAGAAATTTGCCGACACACAGGAGCATTTCGTTTCACTGGTTACTTTTTGTAGCTGTGAGACATGTAATGTTTTTGACAAAGTACCTGTTGGTAAAGCACATCCGTTGAGCATGAACGACTATGAACCATGTTGTTTAACTCCTTTATACGATGCTATGGGATTCGCCCTTACTGCGATGCATAAACAGATCAAAGACATTGAGGATGTTGCGGTTGTTGTTACTATCATTACTGACGGTTATGAGAATGCGTCCAAAGAATATAATTGTAGTAGCATCAAGGCACTTGTGGAAACACTTCGCAAAGAAGGCTGGACATTCACTTACATGGGAGCAAATCAAGACTCAATGGAAGTTGCTATGTCGATGTCTATCCGCAATGCTCGTAATTTTGATTATAGTTCAGAAGGAACACGTGCTTCCATGCGCAAAGACACCACGACCCGTATGAATTTCTTTTCTCGTC